>Ga0214542_1000223_pt1 | contig 91997 bp, 45 predicted proteins | sample CNSS1metaG_FD_160096 | JGI IMG/M metagenome (GOLD analysis project Ga0214542, IMG submission 160096) | Root nodule microbial communities from cowpea collected in UCLA plant growth center, Los Angeles, California, USA - CNSS1 | ecosystem: Host-associated > Plants > Roots > Nodule | place: USA... | reverse complement strand
ATATATATATATCGATTAAGTTTAATTTTGATAAAATAACTATATAAATATCAGGTTAATTGAACTTTTTTCAACATAATTTATCAAATTAATTATTTTCATATGTGTGGTTTCAATTAATTAAATAAAACTCTTATACTTTAAAATAAAAGATAAAAGTATATTTAACCTTTCTAAACTTTAATTTTTGTGTAAATTAATTTTCAAATTTTATCTCATTTACCATATTCAAATTAATAGTTCAATTTCATTATTTCTATAAGTAGCATTTAGAAATTTAATTTTATTCTCTTTAATATTTAACGTTTATTAAATTTTAAAATATTTTTATATGAAAAAGAAAATTAATAATAAACTATTGAAATTCAATGTAAATTATTTAACTAAAAACATTAGAAAAAATAATTTATAAAAAAAATTCGAGGTGTATATTTCTAAAAACAGTGAAATTTAGGGATAAATTATACATAACTAAATGTATAATATCAGTGGTAAATATTAATACAGTATTTTAAATAATAATCTATATTCTTGACGCTGTATATCTTAACTATAACGTAATCATTCTGAATTAAATATATATCTTTTTTTATAAATTTGTACTAATTTTAACTTAAATAGTATTATAGATGTACTAGTTTTTTTCTTATACATGGCTGTAAAATTCAAATTAAAATTTAAATAATAATTCAATAATATCTTAAAAAATAGTTTGTGTTATAATTAAAATTAATATAACATATTTAATATTATATTCAAAATTTTCTTTTAAGAAATATATTTCAGTAAAAATTATTGTATTATAATAGTAATATGTCGTTTCAGTCACTAAAGTAACTTTTTAAAAACAACGACATACAGCAGTGTTGTTAATTATTTTTTTCCCTTGTATGTGATTAATTTTATTTTATTTTCTGAACGAGGTAAAATTGTTCTTTATCTTTCCTGTTTTGTAACTATTTAGCCTTTCGTGTTGAACTGGGCTTTTGGGCCTCAAAGCCCAACTTCCCACGTAATAGTGTCCCAATTCCTTACGGGCTTACAAGACCAATGCTTCTTTCTCTGGTGGTAGCCTAACATTCTAAAAAGAACACTGTTTTTAAGAATAAAGTTTTTAATACACTTAATAATTATTTTCAGTAATTGATTCAATTTATAAAATAAGGAAATATTTTTATTAATTAAATTATAAGATTCACCAAATTTTGATGATTTTCATTAAATTTAAGCAGGGAAAGAAAATGTGTTTTATTATTAGTATTTAAAATTGTTATTATAGAAATTAAAATTTGTGGAGCAATTAAATTTATTAGATTTTAAATTATCTAGACACTGAACTATGAAATATTAAAATACCATTAAGTTTTTTTCTGCTTTTAACACATTGCGTTTAATTTGTGAAAAGGTTGTAAAAATCTTTCTCAAATGTTCTTATAAATATAATTTTACTATAACATTTCTGTCTTCCTTTAGTTTATTAACTAAACAAAAAGCTATTTAGTTATGAAACTGATTTCTAATTAGCTTACAAAAATAAAGTGGCATATATTTAATTTTTTAAACTTCAAAAAGAGCAAATAATTGTGTCTTATATTATGTTTACTATATAGATATATATTATAAAATATCTAAATAAAATAAATTGAAAAGTTGATTTTATATATTACACAATAATCAACCTATTGTCATTTCACCGGTAAAAGAACTTTTAAGGTTTGTTATTTTGGGCTTTAAAGTATGTTGAAAGTCTCATGTCATAGTAGAAAATGTTAATTTGATGTATATTGTCTTTTAAACATATGTCAATTAATGTTTGTTGAGGAAGGAAAACATTCGTTAATTTGTGAGTTATTTTTTTAAATTTTGCACCAATATTTTTATCCATTAAAATCATAAAAAAATAATATATAATTTAAAAACACACCACAAAAATTTATAGAAATTTTAAAGTAGTTTGAGTATCTTAAAGGTACAAAGCATGGTTGAAAAATACTACAACACAAAAAATATATTTTAGAATTTGTGATCATTTTGAAGTTTTTTATTCTAAAATCTTCATAACTCTGAATCTATGACCAATTATAAGAGTATTTTTTTTTTTATCAACATAGTCAAAGAATTTACATAATTCAGTTATAAGAGACATCTTATTTCTATAATGCTTAACCACTTAACGTTGCAAACTTAGGTGAACCGTATACACTAATGTGATTGATAAGGCTCCGTTCTTTTGAGAGGAAAGATTAGAAGGAGAGGGAGAGGAAGAGATGGAACGAACTAGAGGGTGAAGTTGATGCTGTTCCTTTTAAGGGATTAAAAGGTGATTTTAGAGTAAATTAAAAAGTGAAATTCGTAAAAATTTGTAATTGAATTGAGTGATGTGACATTAAAATAGATAAAAAAAATGAGATTACCAAAATATCCCTAATGTTAAAAGTAATATAAAATGCTATATATATCATTTAGAATAATTTATTTAATTTATATTAATTGTGTGAAATAATAAAAATATATATAAAAAAATGAATAATCAAATTTATTTAGTATGAACATATTTTTTAATTTGATAATGTTTGTTAATAATATAGGTAACGTTTTTTTTTCTTTTTTTCAAATTTTATAGAATTATATATTGTTTATATATTTTTAACTTTTAGATTTTTATATGTTTATTAATAATAAAATTTTATTTATTTTTATTAATAAATTAAAACTAAATTACATACATTTATTTGTTAAAAAATTAAAATCGATAAATATTAATAAATTAAGTAATCTAAATTTTTTAAAGTAAATAATATTTTTACATGGTGCGTAGAAAAAAAACATATTAAAATTGAAAGACACGAATAAATAAAAGTTATTCTTTTATTATTTTATTAAATGATTAACAAATAATTCAAAACAAAATTTTATTGGAAAATTTATTAACAAAATAATTTAAAATTAAAAAATAAATTTATGTACAAATTACAAAATTAAACATACAAATAGTTTTTATATATTAAATACGATTAAAATAAATTGTAAAATTAATTTAAACACGTGTAAAAAAATGACGAAGATAAAAGAGTTAAAAAATAAATATAACGAGGATAAAATGATTGTATCTATCACCTTCTATTCTCTTCAAAAATAGAGGGATGAAATCTTTTAATCATCAGTCTATTTCATCCTTGTTATTCCTTGTATTACTCCAAAAAGAATCAAGTGATCATCTTTCGTACCTTTTTTTCCAATCCTCTTAATCAGTAAATTCTCTTAAAAAAAAGGACTTATAGGCTGAAAAGTTTTGTTTGAAATTAAAGGAAAATAAATTTTATGTAACAACAAAAGATGCATCTCCTATACGCTTATGTCTGAATCATCGGTTTCCAAAGACAAATAATATTCATGTTGTTGGGTGGACAACAATAGCAGCGAATGTAAGAAAAGTAAAGAGTGAATTTGATTATAATGCGAATATCTCGATTTCATAGAACATAAATCTTCTTATATGTCCAATCAACTTAATTTAACCCTCCTTTTCGTGTTTATCAAAATTTAACTAACTTTTAGGTATAGAAAGAAGCAAAATAAGTGAGGTCCAACCACATTCATTAGTGTCACAGCCAAATCTTAAACATGATCCAGCTCTTAAACTACAACAATACAACACTAATTAACTTCTTTCAATGTCTTGCCACCCACTACTAATTAATATATACTACCCAGCTTTTACTTATCTTGATGCCTTTGAGAATGAAATATATCGTTCTTAATTTTTGTTTAGCCAGTTCTTTAGTAAGATATACATATGGTATACTTACAGAAAGAAAAAGTAAATAAATTTTATATAATATAATATGAGGAGCGAGATGAAAAACAAAATGATATATAATAGAGGTTTATGAAAAAAAAAAAAATGCATGTGTATAATTGATCGTGTGCTACCTACCTATAACATATATCATGATAACAACTTGATCTCCACAATCAACGGTTGAGATGAGATCTTTCACTTTTTTGTTATAGCTTAATTAAAACGAAGTAAGCATTAGGATTGACACCTCAAGTTTATCTTCCACCATTGCTTCTCACTCACACACACTCACTCGTGCGTTCGTGCGTGTTGTGTCAAGTCTGAACTCAATTCCATTCTTCAGACTCTCTCTCTCTCCCTCTCTGTTTCTTGGAAGCAGTAGTGTTCATATCTCTCCATGGCAAACATGTTCTAACACAAAACAACACGAGAGGAGAGGAGGAAGAGGAAGGGCAAGAAGAAGAAGATATGCTACTTGGAAAGCGCCCTCGCCCACCGATTATGAAAAGAACTACCAGCATGAGTGGTGGCATGGCCGTGGAATCGCCGACAACCGACGAGGAACTCGTCTCTGATAACCCTCACCATCATCATGAACCTAACATCAAAGTCGATCCACTTCTTGTTGCCATGGAAAGACATCATGAATTGGTGCCTCAAAATCTTTCTGAGGCCAAAGGGTCATCTTATGAATTATATGGGCAACGTTCGATGGGCATGGTCATACCACTTTCCCCGACAACCTCAAATAACCCTCGTCACAGTCACAACCACACAACAAACACTGTCATAAACACTACTTCTCACTTTCTTCGGACTTGTGGCCTCTGCAAGTGTCGCTTGGCACCCGATCGACGAGACATCTATATGTATAGGTATGTGCATGTATATTGGGTTTAAGGACGCTGGGTTGTGGTGATTAATGATTAATTTTGTGAGTGAATTTAAGAAAATGGTTTGGTTAATTTATAGATGTATATATATTTCAGGGGGGATACGGCATTTTGCAGTTTGGAGTGTAGGGAGAAGCAGATGAAGCAAGATCAGAGAAAAGAAAAGTGGAAGGCAGGGTCTAACAAGGAGCACCACCGTGCATCACCACCACCCGCCAAGCCTTCCACCAAAGGTGAAACGGCTGCGTGTAATTGAACGTCATTACAAAATAATAAACATAATTAATTAAGGTTAGTATATATTTCAAGAGGCACCTAAAACCGGTTCCTCATCAACAAGCCTATTATCCCCTATATCTATCTATCTTCTCTCATGGTGCCTCCATATATAGTTCTTAATTTCACACCTATGGTACTAATTCTTATTCCCATACTTCTGATTACCAAATTGTACGAAAGGTGTGCTAAATGTTGCTGTATTATTGCCTATGTCAATTTCAATATCTTTCAATATCTAAATTCCCCCCTATATATGATCACATGTCTTTTCCTGGTGTGGTTGTTGTTGCATTTAACTCAAACCATTTCAAACATCTGCAAATGGAAAGGGGGAGACTCTATTAATTCTTACCATAGTGTTGCTGGTTTTTTCTTATTCACTTAAAACGATGGTGAATTACATATTTTTCTCGAGATAGCTTGAACCAAAGACTTCATTCAACTAATTAACAGATATTATACTCTTGAAGAAAGTTTATTATTTATTTCATTCTCATAATAATAATAATGTCTCAATAATGCAAGTTGGTTTAAGTACAAGAAGCTTAATTTTATTTAAATAAAGTTGCCTACGTATTCAGATTATTAATAGGTCTTAAAAAACTCAATCCCTTTAAACGCGAGTTTACTTATTCAACCTATAAACTGATTGAAGCATAATTTTTTAAAGCAACCCCATATCAGTATTATATAAGTATTAGTAATAGTAACGCTGCTAATATGCTCTACAGTGTGAAACATTTTAGGGAAACTTTGATACATGATAGTGATGACGGAAACATGAGTTCCGGTGTTGATATAATAATCGTAAATAATGAATGAGTGGGAAGAATAAAAATGATGCAGTATACATCAGTGACATATTTTGAGTGTTTGTGACGTAGTACGGTAACACCATATGTCTAAACTTATTGCGCTACTTTTTCAAAGTGGTAAACCTAATGGAGAGGCAGTTGACAAAAATAAATGAAACAATAACATAAATGTTGGACCTACATTTAAATCGTAATAGCGATGGACATCAGGTACCAAACAAAAACAAGAATCTCAAGTGTTTATATCTATTGATCTCCCTAATGGTAGATCTGAGGGGCACGTAAGCATGCACATTCTCTCTTGTTCTTTTATTTTTTTTTTCTTTTTCTCCGAAATAACTAAAAAAGTTCAATGAATGAAGGAGATTGATGGTACATCAATCAACTCAAACATAATCCTAGGTAGATCCATACGTGAACTTCGGTAGGTGGTGATGCCAAGTAGCAGCACTCTCCTCCTCCTCTTCTTCATGAAAACATTCTCGTCATGAGGCATGTAATAATACTAAAGAATTACAGAACATAGTGGTATATGTTTAGTTAAATTAATGTAGTCGATGATGGAAGTTTGAAAAAATGAGAATAGGACAAGATGTGTAGAATTATGATTGAAACTGAAACAGACTGAAATGGGGTTTTGTGGTGAAAGGGAAGGGTGTAGGGACAAGGGGGGGTCCTTTCCAACACAGATAAAGTCACAGGTCTTTTTGTCACAATGGGACCGATGGAGTACTCTTCACATTAATTGGCCATTGTTGCTATGACTCTACATGCATTGCTGAGGTCCCCCCATTAGGGTTTATTTTGAGATGATGGAATAATGCATTGAAGTGATGATGCTTGATGCTTTGTATTTTGGCTGGAAAGTGAAAAAATAAAAGGAGGCAACAAAGCAAAAAGGTGTGAGTGTGAAGCGCACTAGATGTGGTAATAAATTAGGGTTCACTTTTTAGGAGGCCCACAGGAGGAGAAGGAGATACCTAGTTCAAAAACCCCATCATCTCATTTTAAACTGCGGTCCAATCATCTCATACTTGAATCACAGACACAATCTCATAATGTTCAGGCAGATGTAGATGGCAAAATCTCATATTTAAGATTCTCTTTCCACCCTTTCTTCATTGCTCTGTCTTTTTCCTCCCATTGCAACCTCCAACACGATTTTATCACAATCCATCTCCAAACAAATAACTCTCATGAGTTGTTTCATTTGTCCCTTCTTAACAATAATCTTTTCACGTATCTTTTTCATTGGGAATGTCAAATACATAATTACCTCCTCAACATAGCAACACTGAGAGATTTAGCAGTACAGAAATTGATAAATTATTTGCAAGACCCTATTCATTCTTGAACATTCATTTAACATTTTAGAGATTGTGGTGTGTGAGGTAAGGATTTAAATGAGTTATTGTCTAATAAAAGCATAAATAAATCATGTCAACGTTGCTTATTTCCATTCATCTAATTTCTCTTTTTTTAGCGACTCATAATAAATAATAAGCGAGAAAACAAATTCATAATAAACGAAAACCAAGTTTCTGTTTCTTATTTATCAAAGGTAGTTGATGGCACCGACATGATATTATTTTAGTCGATAAAAATATGTATATACTCATTTAAAAGTATATTTAAGAGATTTTACGTCAATGAATTAGATTTAAATATAATCTCTAATAAAAACTTAGATATAGTAAGTACTTTTGACCTAAAAGAGAGTAATTTCGGTTTTGAAGACCAACATATGTGTATTAATAATAAATTATTTACTATAAAATAAAAGACTTGGACTTTCACACGCGTGTTATCTAAGAAGTAAGATCCATTCGAGAGAAACCCTATGAAAAAGTGAGCAATTATATGGATTCATCTTGCGGAACCATGATTTAATATATCGGACCGCTTTATTTTCACCGAAAACTTCACCTTGAAAGACATAGGATCCAATTTTGTGTCTATATATGAAGAGTTTACTGAATACAAGTCCCTCATTTCTAGCATAATTTGCACTAAAACGACCCAAGAGAATCTCCATAACCATGTATATGCTTCTCACACTCTCGTGTTACTCACCATTTCTAATTGTTGTTCTGGAACAAAAAAACAATGTACTATGTTCTTTTTAGTTTATTGTCCCCATGTCATTTATCTTTGTCAAAATTTGTTTTCTATCCATTCCATATCCTTCCATGCATTGTTGGAAGTGTCACATCGACTAAGAGATAAGACAAATTCATAATATATAATTAAGTGCAATCCTCACCTTATAAGTTGGTTTTGTGGGGTTGAGTTAGGTTTAAAACCCACTCTTAATATGGTATAGAGCCAAATTAGAGTCTATCCTAGCGAACTTTCTTGGACATTATGTTCCACCCGATATCGGACCGCTAACGGACTATCCACTAATTTCTTGTGCATGTCCCATGCACAAGATGGATATACCTCGGCGTGAGGGGGTAAACCAGTTTTGTGGGATAAGTTAGGACTTTTTAACATGCACCATTCTATCAAATCACTTATAGTTATTTTTTCCTTCACATCTTTTTAATATTCCTTTACCAAATAGATTTTCTTTTATCCCCATCATCATATTACGATGATAGCACTTTAAGTTTATTTTTGAAAATTTTATCTACAATTACATAGTTTATGGCGACCTTAAAGTACCTCAAATTTTGTAACAACAAACCTTCACGATTTGCTTACAACTACAAATATTTCAAGAACTGTGGGAATGATTTACCATCTGGGCCAGGCTCAAAATTTTCTAACGAAAGTGAAACGAAGGAGGGTATGCTGTGCTTTCTGTGCGTGGTGGATAGCTTGAGAAACATTGTGCAGAAACCAATCAAACGTTAGTACATGCTACAAATTAAGAAAATATAACATTCTTAATATACAAGACCAGGAGATTGACAGAAAACCTGATGAAACCTTGAGTATACAACCGTTAATATATATATATATATATATATATATATATATATATATATATATATATATATATATTCAGAAACAAGCTTTTGAAAATAGCAACCTGAAATGGCATAAAAGTGTGTAAAGGATGTCCTTCATTTGTTGGTTTGAGACAATGAAAGAACACAAATATAAAGGAACAGAATTGTCATAGCCATTTTGAATTATGTAAGGGTGCAAACTCCAAAACTTTGCTGGCTTGAAAGTGTTCATTTGTAAATATCGCTGCACACAAAATCCTAAGGTTGGAGTCTGACACGGTCCATAGCTGAAATAGGCAGCAATTACCGCAATGAATAACTTCATCAAAGTTTAAACAAATAATGTTGAGATGCAAGTAGATCTAGAGAATATATTGCAGCTTGCATACTATAGGAGGCAATGCATGTCAAGCCTAGGAACCTAACCAATCTCAGATCCGGAATGCATAAAGGAACAAGAATAGCAGAACAGAACAAAACAAAACACGACAAAGACATGATGATAACATAGTCATTAATTTATTACAAAGGGATTAATTGCTACTTGAATAAAACATTGAAAGAGAATCAAACTAGTATATCGTATCACATTACTAATTGTTCCAAAAGCTTCAGCTACAAGAAAATGGATTCGTGATATGTACCAAGTTGAATGGTCTCTTTCTTTTGGGATTTGCAGAAAAAGAATCGGGCTTTAAGCATTGGGAATTTAGACATTAGCAGCCTCGTGTGGTTTGGTGGTTTCAACGGTCTGACCTTTCTAGTTATTTTAGTTTTCTAGTCTAGGTTAGAATTAGGATTTTCAATTCTAGTGTAGTTTTAGTTTAATTCATTGTTCCCGTAGTCAATTGGGATCAATATACACATTTTTGCATCTTCTTATGTTCAATTTAACAAGTTCTGCATAGTAGATTAGGTGATTCAATGTTGCTGTCAAAAGTGCTGTCACGTAACACTGGTTTTTGCTGCCAACTTTGGTTTGAGCTGTGATTCTTGTGTTGTTAAGTGTTCATGCACATTTCATCAACATTATACTAGTGATTTTAATAATTATCATGCATTCATATTACATATAACTCAAAATTGCATCTTAAACCATGAATATATAACTCAAAATTGCTTCTTAAACCATGAAGTGCATATGCTGTCAAAACTGGACTTTGCTGCCAAATCTGTACAAGTGGTTTTAAAGTGTAATTTTGAGAATTTTGAGTTTTAAGTGAGTTTCACATTCATATTTTAGATATTTTTAGGTATCCAGAAGTGTTCCATCATTCATACATGCATAATTCACTGTTAAGTTCATTGTGACATTTCATCAAACACTTAGAGGACAATAGGTTTTGTTTTAGGCATTTTATCAAACAGTTTTTGTTTTGGATGTTATGCATTGTTTTATTCATTTTTAAAATTCAAAATAAGTTTAAATATGTTTTTTTGCACATTTTATGCATTCATATAGGATTTCCATTCATTAGAACTCATTTTAGGACGTAAAATCATAGAGTTCCTGTGCATACACCATGCATTCTGGATCTGTTTTTAGTCCAGACATAGGAATAAATTCATGCATCATTTTAATAGAATTTTGGGACCATTTTAGAGTTGTTTATAGTATTAGAGAGTAATCCCCTACCTCTGTCTTCACAAAACAGATTTCACATACAAAAAATCATTCATCACTTTGGTTTTTTCTCCGGATCAATACCTTGGTTGATCCGTATACTTCATTAAGGGTAAAACTGAGTTTTTTCATGAATCTTACGCGATTAAAGGTTTATCAAATGGCGCCATTGTCGGGGAAATGATCAGTTTTGAACAATTGTCTGATAATTTGTTGTGTTTGATAGTCAGATATTTTAGTCCATTGATTTTTGTATATAACCACTGTTTTGTATAGTTTTCCTGTAGCTAACATTTCTGTTTTGAGCTTAAGAGTGTATGACCAGATCAAAGTCAGGTCCATTATTCAGATTTGGTCTTGAGATTAACATAATTTTGAAATTGTTGAAGAAAGCTAAACTGAATTAGAGATTGACTTCACTGCACCTGCTGTAAAACCAGAAATTGCTGATTGTGAAGATATGGCTGGACAGCAAGAGAGGACTTTGAAGAAGCTTGCTAATCAGGACATTGGATATTGATGAGTCCCTATTTTGTTGTGTTTTTCATAACTAATAGCACTTCTTTTGGGTTTAGTTTAGTCTTAATTTTCTCTTTTTAGTATAAATTTGATTTTCAGAGTTAAATTCCTAGTTTTTACAAATTTGTGTTAATGGAGTAATTTTAGATATAATTTTAGTTTAATTCTGATTTTTGGTTAATTTCTAGCTTTGCAAATAATAAAATTCAGATTTCATAATTCCATGCAATTTTAATTTCCTGCACTGCTTTTACAGTTTACAGCCTTTTGAGTTAGTTTTCCATGCAATTTTAATTTCCTGCACTGCTTTTACAGATTCATTTATAGTTTTCCGAATTTACCATTCTGCGTTTAGTTCATTGCACGTTTACATTCATTGTTTTATTACAATGCTTTCTTCCTTCTACGTCAGAGTTTTAAGTTCTATTGATGAATCCTTGGTTCTCACTTTTGCACCTTAATTAGACACAGTCGTGGATTCATGCTGAAGTTTAGTGAGTATAAAGTGACCGCCTATACACCAAGGACTCAGAAATGATCCTTGGCTTGCAAGAGTGAAGCATAGTGAACATTAATTCAACTTTGGAATTCTGGTTTAGATGGATTTTGCAGTTTACATTCCTGTCTCTATGAGCGTTTCTTTAAATTCCAGTTCTGCAAGTGAGTTCAATTCCAACACTTAATATCAAATCTGTTTTTACGTTCAACAGCACATGTTAATCAATTGAAATTTGATCCAAGCATTTGATTCCATTTCTAGTTCAGATTTATCAATTTTCCAGTTTGACAGTTAAATTCGTTAACTCACGCGCCACTAGTTGTAGCTTTGGTTTGAATGTTGAGTCTTGATTTCTGCTTTTAAATTCCAGTTCCAATTACTATTTTGCTATTGTTTCTGCATTATATTCATGCTTATAAACTCAATAACAGGTTAAATTCTCAGTTTTTAGTTCTTACCTGATTAGTTAGGTTTTCTAGTTTTCTAGTTTGCTAATTTTAGGAATTTGATTCTGCACTTGTTCTTTTTGATTATTCTATGTTTTAATGTTAAATTGGAATTAGAATGAAGTGGCAGTTCCAATTTCAATTTTTCTCTGTAACATTCATCTAGTGTGAACAATTTTATTTCTTTGCTGGTTATATAATCTTCTCAAATTTTACATTCAGGAATAATTCTTGCCACACCATGTACAAAATAAACTCAAAAGTGTGGGGATTCAAAATTTTCTGTTCGCTGCTGTTATAGCATTTATTATTCTGCTTATTACAGTTTTTTTTTTATTTAAATAGATATAGGATAGTTGATTTTAATTTTTGTTTGCTGTTTTAGATTTTCAGTTCTGTTTATTTTTTATTTTTGTAGTTTATTTGGTTACATAGTATTCATAGGTTAGTTTTGTGAAATTTACTAAGTAGTTTAGAATCTCTTTTGTTCTATTTTTACTGAAGAAGTTTTAATAGTTTCTAATCTATGTATTTTGTAGATGAAGATTTTAGTAATTCGTGAAGTAGTTTGTTTTTGTGTGGTTGTTTTCTTTAAACAGGAGCAGGTTAGTTTTGTTTTCTTTTTCATTAGTCTAGGATTAGTTTTCAATTTTAGTTAGTTTTCCTTTTTCTAATCGTCTCCCATCAAAGACAAAATAAACTCAAAAGTGTGGGGGGAAGGATTTTAACAATTTGCTGCTGTTTTGCTCTAACTTGTTTCTATTTCTGTTTTTGATTTCTATCTGCCGTTTTAGATTAGTAGTGTGATTAGTCTAGTCTAACTAATCTTTTTTTCTGTAGCCATAGCTAGTTGCAGGATCAAATTTTATTTCTTTTTGCTAAATTGAGTTCACTAACATGTTCTGTTTTCAAGTTCTCAAATTTGGTTCTCAAGTTTTTGCTGAAGTAATTCAGTTTACCAATTTTTGTGCCAACCCTGAGTTGTGTTGACAGTTTTTACCGAGTTATCTCGGCTTACTAACATTACTAACATTTTTTTTTATTGCTTCTAACATTGTTTTTGTTGATATCTGCTGACAGGATTTAATCACTATTTTTTTTACATATGTTTGCTGAGTTGTCTCAGTTAGTTACTAGCCCACTAACCATTGCATATGGATTCATATTTTAGATGCATTGTGAAAACACAAATCACAGTAATTAGTAAACTCCGAATTTCTTTTTTCTCATAAGAAAAAAGGCTTTATATTGGGGATTGCCTCTGAAAAATGATAAAAATAAAGGGTAGTAGGAGAATAAACAAAAAATTCGGACGGACACAAATTATACATCCATTCATGCACCTAGAAAAAACAGACATGCCCTGCTCTAAAGCATTCATGAGCAGAAGCAACCAAATTACACTTGAAAACATAACCAAACATATTGACAGAAAACATTCAAGCCGGCACCCCAAGAAAGTTTTGCTTCTAATCCATGCTTCACTTGTACTCAAGAATCATGTTATTCTCTGGGGCAAGTCCAACACAAGCTCTCAGAATGTTTTCCAGCATGGCACGCTGCTTCGACAATGCATTCACCACTGGTGTACCCGGTGGAACCTGTGATAGTTATCTCGTGAGTCAATTTGCCAAATTTAGAGAAAGAAAGAATAGGGGATAAAAGGGAAATTCACTTAACGACTTCAAAATTGAAGCGATTGTATCTCCATAATAAGCTTCCCACATGTTCCCCTAATCTTAATTTCTATTTAAAATACAAACATGTGGACTTAACATTGAATAAGGTTAGATTAAACTCACCAAAGGAGCCTTGGTCAGGTAACTGAGAATGGTAGCAACTGGGTGGAATGAGTGGAATTTTCCCTGCAGCAACCACCACAACACAGTGAACTCAGAAGTCAGAAAGCTACAAATAATATAATGACCAACACAATCAAGCAATTAAATTTAGCAATGCATGCAGACCTCCTTTTCAGCCTTGAACTGGATACGAGTGCTAAGCTCAGCAAGAAGGACCAAGTCTAAGATAATAGGAGCAGCTAAGAGAGAATCCTCGCATGTGTTGTGCAAAACAATGGTGCTCTTTCCACCCATGAATATCTCAGAAGTGTACTCATCCATGGCTCTCTTGCTGTCCCCAACGTAAGGCACATACTGTAATGGCAACAACAAAGCAGATAGAATCAAAGACCTGAGAAGAGAAAGAAACAAAGAAAAATAGGTGAAACAATATTTACCTTAATAACAACAACATGGTCAGGATGTTCACCGGGCTCATAGAGGAGGGCATTGCTGTTGACCATATCATCAACAACATTGCTCTTGGAGATTTCCTTGGAACGGAAGGTTTGTGGAGCAGAGAGATTCATACCATCATTATTTCCCAGATGGTTGTAACTAACTATTGATGTTGGCTGTCAATCGTCAACATAGAACACTTGAAAAAATCAATTTATTCCTACTTTTTTGTCATATAAAATTAGCACAATACAAAAATTCTAAACAAGCATAGAAAGAATACACTGTCCTAGTACAGAAACACCCATGATATGACATTAGTATAAGAACAATATACCTTGATACCAGCCCCCACAAGGAAATCTACCAGCACGGATTTCATCTTGGTCTGACCACTCTTAAAGTCATCTCCTCCAATCAAACTGTTTTTCTCGATGGCAAAATCAATCAGCCCTGATAGCAAGCAAAGTTAATATTGTATCAATTAAAACAATTTAAGTTGTGGGAAACTAAAAAGATAAACATCCAACCTGGAACAAAAGTGTTCTGAGGGCTTCCGTTGATGAATGGAACATTTTCCATAACACAAGCGATGGCATACAAGGTGGAGGGAGAAATCTCAGCCTCATTTCTGTCCAGAGCAGCCAAGAGGTTCTCCGTGGTGTCATTTAGACCCACAACCAAATTACTGTACCTCTCTGTGTTGGCAGTCCACAGGACAACCACCCTGTCCACTTTGGTGGCTGCTTTAAACTCCCTGATTTCAATGTCAAAATTTAGATAGGTTACAAGTATATAATCCACAAAGCATGCATGTAGATTGAAGTGGGGCATACTTAATGTCTTTGATGATTTGTGCAACTTGTTCTTTCTTTGTGCCCTTGATCACATTGTTGGCACGTTCTTCTTGGTTGGCAGCAATGAAATCTGGGTCATAGATTCCAGGGAGTGGAACCATGGATTCCATATAAGGCCTCAACTGCTTCTGCAAATCGATGTCAAACACCTTGGCCCTACCCATCGCATCAGCCAGGTTCATGTCACTGATATCCCATCCCCCAAACACAATGTCGTCAGGGTTAACCTGCCAAAACATTCAAAGAGCACCCATAAACTAAATTTATTAGCTAGCAAAATTCAAAAACACCTTAACTACAAGAAGTGGTTACATATAAAAAACTTCAACCCAAGACTAAATCTGATAAATCAAATAAAACGCTGAATCTTAATAATCATGACAGAATACCATTGGAAGAAGGCTCTTGAATGGAGCATAGATCTCCTCTCCCTGGAAGGACCCAACTCGGATGGCAGAAGCTTGGGTGAGGGAACCAAAATAATTGGCTTGTTGAATCTTGTCCTTTGTTGCCCATGAAATGCCCCTGCGGATCATAGAAAGCAAAATGACCCATTAATGTTAGCATGCAAAGGCTCCTCTTATATCTATACCAAAAGCCAAAGGCTAAGAAGAGAAACTAACTCTCTGTTTGCAATAACACCACCGGTGAGGGTTGAACCGTTGTTTCCACCCCACCCCACAAGCATTACCCTGACAATTGATCAACATGCAAATGAATCAGAAAATGAGAAATGAAAAATAAATAAATAAAAATTGAGTGAGGGTTTGGATCTAGCAATAAGAAAAGGAGATTGATTTGAGAGCTAACCCCAATTTAGGGACATGGGTGTTGGTTTTAAATTCATATTTGACGGATTTGGGTTTGACAATCCACTGATAGGTGCCGTTCCTGTTCTCGTGAACAAGCTCGGTGGTTTCGTAATTATAGACGGACTGAATCTCGGTCTCGGTGTACTTCACATTAGGACTCTCAACCTTAAAATTCTCAATGAACATTTTTACCAGAGATTAAGAATGAAAAAAACGAAGAAGAGGAAATGAAGAAGAATCAAACAAAAGGGTAGGCCCTATTGCGGTGCACACCGAGAAGAAAGGTAGAAAGATTTGTATGAAAAGTTAGAGGGTGGCATGAATATAAGGGAAGTGGTTCCTATATATAGAGAAAGCGTGAACCTCGCTTGTACTTGACACAGTTTTTAGTATCTCTCAGACCAAAACACTCCCTTTCTCCTTCACTGTTACCTGTCCACTATTATTCCTTTTTTATTTTCATTGCATTATTTATTTTAATTTATCTTAATATATATATATATATATATATTTATATTTATATTTACATAATATTATTTTATTCTTTATTTTATTTTTTTATAAGTTATAATTATTTTGTCATTTAATAAATCATTTTAGCTGATCCTAGATATATCATTTCTTCTTGTTACTAGTATATAGTAGAAGTGATGAGGGACAATTAATGATTAGAAACTGCCATTGCCTGAGAGAGAGATGATTCCATGTAACACTGTCATAACATAATCAAGAAAATCCTGTGGGAGATTACACCCCTTCACCAAGGTATAAAAGTTCATTTACACCCCTGTTTATACTCCTTCACCAACTATAAAGTCATTTGCAGCCATTTAATTGATTATTAATATTGGATAATCAATTAAAAGACAATTTGGAATTATTATTATTATTATTGTATATTAATCAATATATGAGATAAAAAAAATGAAACTATGAGTTGTTTCAGTATGATACTTTATTTATAATATAAATTAAAAATGATTGAAAAAATAGTTAAAGAATGAGGGTAAAATATGGAAGGAAGAGATTTGTGTTTAGAGAGAGAAGGGAATAGAGTGAAACATTGGTTGGGACCACTTCCTAGCGTTGTGTTTCTGAAACCAGATTCTCGAAAATTGGGGACACTCCCCGAATCTTAACCATTATTTTTACGTTCCAATTCAAGTCCCGTTCCTATATTGCACAATTATTTAATACGGACACGTGCCATTATTATAATAAGCTGCTCAAGCTGACCAGACAAATCTCCAACACAACAAAAAACACATAATTATTTCACTTTTAAGGTATATTATATATATATATATATATTATTTGTAATTTTTATTTTAATTTATAAATAGTTTTATCTTGATCCTTCTTAGGGTTTATCCAAACTAAATTATTTTATTTTTCTCAAGTTGTTTTTCAATAAAAATATGACATCAAAATTTTAATTTTCCAAATGAGATTCGTATCCACATTATGTAAGTAAAGTCGTGACCAAAACATACAGTTTTAATTACTTTTCTTTTCAAGTTAAAAATTGTCAACTGACAAAATTAATTTGAGAATTTTCAAAATCAAAACATTCCACTGACATTTTTATTATGTATATTCTCCACTTAGTTTTTAACTAATGTTATTTATGATAGTTATTTCAAATATTTTATTAATATGGTAGTATTTTTTTATAATTTACATGATTAGAAATCAAATAGTTATTGAAATTAAATTTTAATTATATCAATCCTTAATTTATGTAGAATAATAATTATATGGTTTATTTTAATTTTAACTGCAAATGTATAATTTATTTTATTAATTTAGTAAATAATTATATAATTTATTTTTAAATTAATATAAAGTTGATGATCTCTGTATAATTATTTGCTAATTACTTAAGGGTTATGATAGTTAAATTTTGATTTTTGTAAAATAATGACTTTTTATATGAAAATGTGAAAAATTAATGTTTTTTATTTTAGATATTTAATAATTTAAATTTTAATAAATATTTATTAATTAATTAAATTTGCAGCTAAAATTAAAATAAACTATATAATTATTATATATAATAAAAACGTTAATGTTTTGATTTAGGAAATTTTCAAACTCATTTTGTCAGTTGACAATTTTAATTTGAAAAGGAAAAAAGTTTAAAAAGAATTTGTTCAACACCAGCATGCTCCTATAACGAATTTCATTTAAAAGATTAAAATTGTGATGTGAATTTCATTTGAAAATTTATTGATGTGATTTTTTTTAATAATTTGAGTAACATAAAATAAAAAATCACGTATGTTGTAGAAAACTAATTTTATTTAAATCTATTAGTTTTGATAATTTATAAAAGAAAATATAGTAAGAAAAAAGCTTAAGTTTAATTAAATTTGAATCCAACATAACTAATCCTGTAGAACTGAAATTGAATATTTTAAAATTTATATTCAACTATTTAATTTATCAATTTAGTTAAATTTAATTAATAATTAATATGATAGACGATATAAATTTATATAACTTATTACTAAATTTTATTAAAATAATATAATATAATATTAAAATAATATAATATAATATAATATTAAAATAAAATTATATATTTATAAATATTAAAATATAAATTCGTTATATTTTATATGAAACTTTTTTTATATGAAACCCAACCATAATTATTCATTTACCCGGTTCAACTCACTGTATTGCTTACTTTTTCTTTTTTTCTTAGGATTCTCCTCTCTTTATTATTCCAAAAAAAAACTACAGCAGATAAATGTGTCAGATTTATTTCCGAACAGACTAACATTATCAGATAAAGTTAAAAAAACAACTGTACTTTCAATTACTTGTCTGATTTGTTCTCTTGTTGGTTCATTTAAGTATAGTACTGCAAATACGACATAGAATCACCAAAGTTTAGTATCATACCAATATATCCAAATTCAGTTTGTGTTTGGAAATTTGTTAGCCACTAATTTGGAACAGTAATCAAGCTCAAGTTTATTTAATTTTCCAAACTCAGATCATTCTCAGGCAATCACGGTTTGATACGTTCAGTTACTTAACATTATCCGGTATTATATTTTAATTAAAATTAAATTTAAATTTAAATACATAACGTCATTAAAAATAATAAATGATTATGTTATACTTGTCACTTGTAACCCTGATTCATATAATCCTTTGTTTGGTAAGTACACAAATTAGTAAAAGAGAAAATAAAGAATCGAGAACAAAAGAGAAAGAAAAGAAGAGTTTATTTGATTTCTCACGAGTGTTTCTTATTTTATATTTAAGGTATGGTCCAGTGGTATTAACTCCTAAGAAGACACATATATTATTAATTATGAAAAGAATTTAGTATCAAAAAATTTTACACATGTCTCATTCATGAATTCATAGTTTTTCTGTCTACTGTGTTCTAGTACCCATCCATATCCAAAAGAAACATAGAGGGTACATGTGATGTGTGATAATAAGGACAATAAATTAAGCTTAGGTGTTCATAGCATGGGACCCAAAAGTGTCAGAACCATGGGACTCATCAAAGTCACGAGACTTTGCCATGATGTCACCGCATCATGCTTATGTCGTTTCTCTGTCACCAATTACCAACCCTCTCATCAAAACCTATAAATTCATATCATAAAAAAAATTAGCTTAATTTAACTTCATGAAATAATATTTATTTCTAATTATATATTATAAAATAATTTTTTTTTAACATAAAGAACTCTAAATTTTGTTTATATAGAAGTCGAATTAAAATTGACATTTGCTTGATGTAAAGTACAAATCATGAACGATACTAGTCTATAAAGTTCTCCTTTATGGACCTTTTGCAAATAACTATGTACTTCTTTTAATTTTCATTATTTGACTCTCCTCACGAAATCATAAAAGATAGAGTATGTTTCGGGAAAGTTCTCTTAATTAAATCTTTGATGTGATTTAGAAACACTGAGTCTAATTACAATTTCATCCAAATTATTTTATTTTGACTTCCTCAGTAGAATTTAAAATATGGATAAATAAAATTAACACTTCAACTTCAATTTTACAGGTACACATCACGTACAATAATGTAAATTATAATCATCACACACGTGTTTCTCTCTATATACAAAGTGAAATAAATAATATTTAATATCTATTTGGAATAGTACATGGATAAATTACCTGTAGAAATATTACTTTAAACAGAGATCTCAATCGTAATTAATAACTTAAAATCAGTTATATTAAACTCTAAAACAAAGAAAGAAGTATTGTACACTTGAACTCTAGATGGGTACATTCTTCTTGTTTTCAACAAATGTACACTTGAAAATTAAAGATTGAACTTTAGGTGAATTTTTTGAATCAATTATAATTTATTGAAGTTATTAATTTTTTCCTAGAACTTTGAACTTTAGGAATTGAAAAATTAAATTATGTGAATTTTTTCTAATGTCTGGGTTTTATTTTAACAGCTAAAATTTTAACAAAAAACGTGTTTAATTTATTTTAAATTAATATGTTGTAATTAAATTTCAAATAATTTTTTAATACTGTTTCCATATCTATAAGATAATGATTTCATAATTACACATGTTTTCAATTTTAATTAATATTCATTAAGAACCGAGTTTGACAAAGATACACATATTTAGAATTTATTAGAAGGGCAGCAAAAGTTTATTTTCTAAAAGTAGAGGGAAAGGTTTGTGATATATGCACCACTAATTTGATTTGCGATGCATGCCATTGATGCTTTGTTCTTCTTTTTCCATTTTTTTAAGCAAACAAAGTTGGTGCCTTCTGAACCGCAAATACAAAAGTGTGTCTCCTTCCACAAAAAATAAAAGTTTTCTGGGCACAAATAGAAGCCACCACTCTTTTTTTCTTTTTCTTTCATTTTTATATTCTTTTCTGTGTTATGATCTAGTAAGCAAGCATCATTCTCCTACCACAATTATTTCTTCTCACTCATGTACTATATTTTACGTATTCAAGTGGTTTTTGAGTTGTTCAGGAAGTACTTTTGTGATTTAAAAACTATTTTTATCATTTTAACTGTTAAAATTAAGAGTTTTTATTAGTAAGTCAAGTCTATACACCTTTTTTTTTTTATAATTTGCTAATAGATTTAGTAAGATTTTTAAAATTTTTATAAAAAAAAAGTCAACCATAAACTTTCATAACTAAACTGCTTCCAAGTTCCAAAACTAAATTGAACTTAGATGGAAAATGTGAAGTGTTTGCAATGAGTTGCAAATGAAGCAGTGTATACATACTACAAGAAGTTTAGATTAATGAGTTAATTTAGATAAGAAGTAGCGATCACATCAGAGATTTTGAGCACTGCATATCATTGGCCTAAATTGGCAACATTTTTTGGATGCTTTCAGGTCTTAAAATTTCATGAGAGATGATAATGATGAAGAAAGCCTACACAAAAGCAGAGGCAACAAAGGATGATTTGCGTAGGTTACTGGATCACTGCCAAATAAAACAAAGAAACAAACAATAGTGGATTCAAATATTTTGAACATCGGAGATCAACAAGGAAACAGATTTTTTAAAGCAATGGAAATGACATTTCACCTGTTTAACCAATACAATGCTTCTAAAAACTGCACAATAAATTATCTCTTGTAAGTACTCATGCATGTGACTACACCAGTACTTTTTTTTTTTTTTTAAATTACGAATAAAGTAGTAGCTGTATATGAACTACCCAGAAGATGCTGAGTCAGGTTTTCTCAGAAGTGGAAAAACATGAGGATTAAGATGATTAACACGCTATTAATCACTGTGATCAATTTAACAGAGCAATGGTATCACCAACTAGGAGAACAAAATGCATTCCAAAAGGAAAATTTCAAACATTGAGACCAGAATCACATGGTGTAACGTAATAAGTTGATTTTCCTATAAATTCACACAAGTGCAAGTGAGTACTAGCTAAAGGAAACAGTGAAACAAAACTAACTTATAATTGGAAAGTTTAGTTTGTTGAGAAAGAAAAAATGCAAGGATTTTGTTGCTTAATTATACAGATGATGTTTCTATGTCAGAGAAACAGTAATATTATAGAGATGGTCCTTAATTATAAACAATGGATGCTAGTGGTTTAATACATGTGACTCATAATGAAGTTCTGAATTCACTGCTTCAATTATTTGGCTTTTCTACCAACTCTGTGCTTCAATTATTTGGCTTCAATTATGCACAGTGTTCAGACTTTAAGTAAAATTTTGTGTATTGCGCATAAAGCAACGGTGCATGCTTCAATTATATACTTTGATGTTATCAAATATACTCTTGGATTGGGCTTTAATGGAGTGTAAAAGATAGAAAAAAAAAAGTCATTTTATTTGTAGTGATGTTATTTACAATATATTTTTCTTAGCTTAATTACAGTTTTTGGTACATCGAATGAATTTGGATTGAATTGGTGACTCATCAAAATTTGTTGTTAATTGGGTTTTGCCTTATTCATGGTCACTTATTTCGGCCGAAATGTCTTTGTGGTTGTAGAACTTAATCAAAGATATTGATAGATACACGTAATTATTAGGTACTCAATTAATAAATATTTTAATAGAGAAATACTATGAAATAGAGAAGATAGAAATAGTGAAAATTTTAGTACAAATTATCGATAAATTTAATTAGATGGATAAGATTGGCTTGAGTTTAAACACGAAGAAGCTTAATTAATTATTGTCTTTGTGTTTTCTGGAAACGAAGGACTGAATGATCTATGGGCTATTAAGGTCCAGAAGAGAGTAATCCGCGGTGATAGGACATTGTTGGGCCGAGATAGCTTATTGGGCTGAAATGATTAATCCGATAGTAGCCACTATTTTTAGAGGCTGTTGCTGTTTCTTGCTCCCTATCAATATTCTTCCTGCACCCCATTATAGTTTTAGGAAAAAAAAAATGGAATAGGTGGAGTCCAGATTCTTTACTAGTTTTTTTTTTTTGTTATTCTCTGCTGAGCATTAAAAATACACTATATTGATATTTTAAATATCTTTTTAATATATTTTAAAATGTCAAAATTAGTGGTAATCAGTGTATTATGAAGGCACAGTATAGAGGTATTGAGGAATAGCACAAAAAAAGAAAACCAACAGAGAATCCAAATTTAAATAGGTGTGGGTGAATGTTTTCTGGAAAAGTGGGTGACTGCCTTTCCAAGTGGATTTTAATTATTTTTAAGAGAATCATTGTAGGGACGAGAAAAATAAAGAATAATTGTTATCTTCTTTATAATTTGCATAAAACAAAAATAAATTATACCCTCTGTTTCACAATAAGTAGGGTATAAGAAATAAATTTCATTCAAATTTGTTAATATAAATATCATTTATCATTTTCACTTACACTTCTAATAATTAGAATGATGAACAATATAAACTACAAATGGATTATTGATAAAAGTTTAGCTTCATAAATTTCTTGCTATCTACATATATTTTTATTTTATTTTTACTTTTTTTCCATCTCTACGATGGCACTTACTTAACTTTTTTTGTTCCACTAATAAAGAATTTTAAAGTATAACTGAATCTAGTTTTGTGATAGTAGCTATAGAAAAACACAGTAGCATGAGAGAAAGTTGAGAGAATCTGCATAGAGAGGGAAAGTGCGAAGAAAGTAATTAGAGTGGAGGCACATGTTTGCTTGGCTATGAATCCTGTGTCCCACAAATAATGTTCACTAATTAATACCCAACGTTATAGTAAACTAGTAATATTGGGAGATCAAAGCCACACCACAACACAGTTGAACAAATCTCATCTTAATCTCCCTTCATTCTTTTGGGGAATGCATGTGCTGGTTATTGTTCTTTAGAAGGCAAAAACTTCAACTTCTACCAGTACTTAAGCAAATCTTAATCATATAAGGAACGAAATGCACGGAGAAGGAGCATGTGAGAGTAAATACTAGGAGACATGATTCACTTGTTATGGCGCACATGACGCGTGCACCGAAAAACGTATTCAGAAAAGCTCAAGTCTTGGCAGTATAAGAAACTCGCGCATGCTTCTCCTTCCATTACATTCTCACTATTACTTACAGAGTCATGGCAACGAGGGTGCTGTTGTTGATGGCCCTCGCACTCTTTATCTTCCCCGTTGCTACAGCAACATTACATGTCAAAGGTTCCGTTTACTGTGATACTTGCCGTGCTGGATTCGAAACCAATGTCACCTTTTACATTGAAGGTACAATACATCGTTAACAATATAACATTATAGGCTAACATATATTTGCTGTGTAATGATGTTTGTATGTTGCATATGCATGTGACCCTTGTTAATCAGGTGCAAGGGTTGGAATTCAGTGCAAAGAAAGGAAGAGCTTGAAGGTAGCTTTCTACACGGAGGGTGTGACGGATTCGACGGGGACATATCACATCGAGGTTGAAAATGACCATGGCGACCATATTTGCGAATGCATGCTTGTTAAAAGCCCTATTAAATGGTGTAGTACCCCAGATTCTGGGCGTGACAGATCCAGCATAGTCCTAACCCACTACAAAAATGGCATAGTCAACCATCTTCACTACGCTAATGCCATGGGTTACCTCAGGGACCAACCCTTGCCTCAATGCCACAATCTGCTTAAATACTACTTGGCAGACTCCGATTTTTGATCAAAATCTATATCATTTACAAGAACAACTTGTTCTTTGTTTCGTGCATTAATTAATTAACTAAACAAGTTTATTTCTGTTGTTAAGTATTTGTTGACATCGATCGAGCGCCATTAAGTTTTAGTTACTACTTAGTCTTGCTTCATGTTTGTAATTAGGCCACTTAATTTTCGCACTCTAGTGATTGGTTGCTGTATTGTCTCGAGTTTTATTTTACTGGCAATAAAAGCATTTCAACAACAAAAGAAAAAAAGATACAGACAATACATGGTTTCAGGAGAAAGAGTAGTCAATAAAAAATTGTAGGTGTAACATGTTTTTCAGTTTTCCTAATGATTAAGTTTTCTTGAAATAAACTCGTACCAGTGTCTCTCTTTGATTTATCTGTTAATTTTCATTACGGACATAAAGATCTCCCACAAATTTGTCAAAAGATAAATTCACTAAATTGAAATCACGAATACTTTTAATAAACTATTCGTCTAAAAACTTCTTGTTTCTTGTAAATAGGGGTTAACAAAGTGAAGCAGAATATCGATGACAATGAGATTCATAAAATCACACAATTTCCAAGGATTCGCAACCATGCGCCGCAAGTCAATGTCCCATGCATCTATTCACCACCGCCTATGCAATTTTCTTCTTCCGAATCAAATTGTAGTATTTATTAAGATATCTTAATTTTGACCAGTTTATCTTGTTTTGACAATCAAATATGGTAAACTGGAGTATAAATTATGAAACTGCTGAGTTGCAGTAAAACAATTAACTGTAACTAATAAAACTGTCAGAATTTGTTAAAATTTAAGGTAACTTAGAAAACATACTCCCTGTTAGATAATGACACTTTTTCTTGTCACATCAGTAAATTTATTCACTTTTTATGGATTACAATTAACGTGTTGTTATAGTGCAAAGAAATTGGATATCTAGAAGGCATCAACAAGGGTTTTAGTTTTGGTAAGATGGATCTTCCCTAAAAATTTATTGACTTTTTATGAATTACAATTAACGTGTTCGCATGTGTGTTCAGATTGTTGACAACTTATTACACTGAAAAGCTTTTTCAGTAAAAAGAAACAAACACATGGCAAGTAATGCATCTCTCGTCTTATTGATGATAAGAATAACACTCATGATCTCAGTACAAATAAATCAAAAAGCATCAAAACACAAGTTTCTATGGCAGGTCCCAAATTGAGGTTGCATCCTCTTGATCAAAGTCCTGGTTATCTTTCACTAATATCTCCAGTGCAGCTTGCAGTTCAAGATTTTCAACACCATTAAGCCAGTAACAAACGTCATCTTCCAATGTTCCACTCCCACCAGCAGCCTCCAGCACCTTCGCATCATTCTGAATAGCCAAATTCATCCAATCATCTAAACTCGTGATTGGTGATGCTTCATTGGAGAGATAACGATGAAAAGGAACTTGGCTATCCTCTGTGCGGTAGGCACACAGAGCTTCATGGTCCAACCTCATGTTCTTATCCAAAAACCCCATAGACAACTCGCTCTGCGGACACTCAACGTTTTGACATGGATATAGCTTATCATCCTCGCTTGCACTCCCAAAAGAGTACTTCCTCTTCAAAAGTTGAGCAGAGCAAGAAGCTTCTCCTCCCTCTTCATGGTTCTCAACATCTTCCTCTGAGAGAGATATTTTGAGGCACTTATCAGTCATTCCTAGTAAAACCTCTTCTTGGTTCATGACTTTGGACCAAGTTGCACTATCCTTCGCTGTCATCTTATCTTGCAAGGTCTTCGACTGAGTCACCAACCTTCTCAGTTTATCAAAATCAGGTGATATGTGTTTGATAATTGCAGCCAGAACAGAAACTTTCCAGGCCTTTTTCAGGTCATGGGGCTTTCTATAAGGTGGTGGGCCATGTTCTTGGGCCAGAAGGCCCTGCTCACCCCACCAAACCTCCTCCCCAGTGGGCCACCAAGGGGGAGATAAGCCTCTCTCCAGAGGGAACTTTCTCTGTGGAGGGACACAGTGTTGCAGGAGAGCAGATAAGAGAGAACCTAAGGTAGAGTCTTGCAGGTCTTGGAGGAGGTGAATATAAGAAGTTATATCCATCTCATCTTTTTCAAAGAGTGGCAGGTAATTTGATATTGCAGTGGGGGCGCTATGGTCAAAGCGGATTTGGTCCTTCCACCACTCGCGCAAGCTGTCGGAGGAACCAGACACGGGCTTTCCCTTTTCTGGGACGATGCCATAAACAAAACCTTGGGCGTTGCAGACTTCCATGATCTTCACCATGTACTTGAGGACCGAGTCTTGTGCTCTTGACATCTTCTTCCTTCTCGACGCCTCCAATTTTGCTTCCTTGTCTGGCTCTTGTTTCTCACGCTTCTCCTTCAGCTTCTGTAGCAGAATCCTATCCTTCCACATGCGTTTCTTCAGCTGGTCATAGTCGATGCTCTCTTCCTCGTTCTCTTCTTCGGTGATTTCCTCTTGCACCATGTAGGGCGCAATTTCTTCGTTGATCAACACCATTGTTGTTGTTGTTGTTGTTTGAAGTTTGGTTCAGCAGATGAGGTTAATATGAGGGTTGCAGCATTAGCATGGAATGCTGGAGGGGAATTTATAGGCATAGATATATGGCGGTGGTGGGAGGGAAAGGGAATTGGATTAAGGTTATGGGAAGAAAAGTCAAGAATATTAATAAATGAGAAAAAGGGTGGCATTACCAAGATGAAGGTGAATGATAAAGTGTGGCCAGTGATCTAAAGAAAAGGTGGAAGTGCTGCCGTGTGTCCAGAGAAGGCATGGGTAGTTTTGCTGCATGGCTTCTGAGTTTTCAACAACACTGCTTGTGACACATAGGACCTTGTCTCTCACCAAGTAGCATGATGTCAATGTGTGGTTTGGTTATTTTAATCTATACAACTCTAACACCATTTTCCTTTTCGGTTTGGGCTTATGACCTCTTGTTTGATGAAAGGACAAAAGTTATATTTTGAGACTCACGAAGGCCCGTTTTTTTGTCAAGTGGTCCACGTTTTTCATTTTTATTTCGCACATGTTAGTCAAAAATCAGATTCCAACATCTTATGTATCGTTGAAACAGTTGATTTAGTATTTTTGTTTGTAGCATATTTTTTTTCTATTTACTGAAATTTATATCAAGCATAGCATCCTCCTATCCCCGTCTTTTACTCTTTACTATTGCGATCCTATTTGCATGGTGTAAACAAAGAAAGTTCAGTCTTTCATTGAATTTTTCAGTGGGTTTGAAAGGTTTTGTTCATTAATTTGTAGGCTTAATTGTAGTAATGATGAGGTGGATACAAAAAGAGATGATCACAAATTTTTGAAACAGAGAGTTTAGTCTTTTTTAACAGAAAGAAGAATTCTCTTTTATACTTGTATTTTTTGGGTGATTGAGTTTTGCATATCTGAGTCTAATGTCAAAGTCTTTTTTCTCCATTTGGATTCTCATTTATTACGCTCTGAATCTGGTCCACAAAACAAATCTCGTAGTCACACTGATGGTGAACGACCCAACGATGTAATGCCCTTTAATCCCTTAATCTGCGATACACCCATCCCTAAACTTGCTTGTTTATATATTTTAAATGAAAAATGATTTTTTAAAAATTAAAATTTGGCAGTTTTTTCGAGATGACATTTTCTAAATAAAATCATACCTGAAACCATATCAGAATTTATGTTGAAGAAATTTTATTCTCTAGGGATTATCTCATTATATTTCCTTTAGATATACCAATACTAATTAATTCATATAAAACATCATCATATCACTTCTAATTTAAAATCTTAAATTTTTTTAATGTAATTTTCATTTCTAATCCAATAATGAACTTTCAATTCATAAATTTTTAACAAATTTTTCCGTATATTTACTATTATTTTCCTTGAAAATAGCAATACAACACCAAAATTGGGATTCTCAATACCAATATTACATTTAGTATAACAAAATCCTGCGTAAGAATGGCAACGGGGCGAGTTTCGCTATCTCATGTCCAATTCTGTAAAAAAATTCATCACCATTTTCATACCCAAACTCAACGGGTATCAAAGTTTTATATCATTCTCATTCCTACTGGATAACGAGTATAATCTCGTACCCATATCCATACCCGTTTCCCTACTACTTCAATATAAATTTTAATTAATTTTTATAAAATAATAAAAAGTTACGGTAAATGAAACATAATATTATCAAATATTAAATATTAGGAGAATGGTTGTTTCTTAGATATCAAATACTTTGAAATAAATTATAATTGTTTATATTTTATATTAGAATACCAAATAAAATTTCATGAAAACTAAAACATTTATTAAATTTGCAAACTGCAAACCATTAATAAAATTTGAAAATATTTTTAAAAAATTTTGAAGGAAAACAAATATTCAAATTAAAATATATTTTAAATATTTGTTTACATCAATTTTTTAAATTCTAATGAATCTCTTTTTTTTATACACTAATAAAAATGATAATACTTCACTTAATCAAAATGACGCAAATAACAAATAATAAACATAATAATAAAATTTTAATATGATATTGTATCTTTTGAATTCCAATATATGTTGGATGGTGATAAAAAAAATATTCATGGCAAATTACATTAAATTTTGATATTGTAGTAAATAAAAGTTATTTATACAATAATTGTGAAAAAATTACACTATGATTGATGTAATGAGTTAGAAAATAAAAAATAATTAGATAAAATATATTGAAATAGTATTTTACATGATGAAAATAAAAAACAAATAAAAATATTAAAAAATTAACAAATTAACAAATATGTGTCTTAGAAACAATTTGAGAAACTATTGAAAGAAATTGCACAAAGAAAAATAAATGTATAATTAAGGGTATGATAAGATGAAAAATACCTTAGACATCTAAGAACACTTTTCAAATATCAACATATATACTCAATGATTGATAAATAATTATTTTAGCGAAACAAAAGAGTTTTTCAAATAAAACAAAAATTAATAAAAATAAGTAAAGAATTTTTTTTTATATTACCTAGTAAATGAAAGGTTTATGCTATAAAACACTTAAATTGAGAGTATTAAACATACTCATGTGAAAGAAAAATATACAATAAATAAAAATATTAAAAAATAATAGAAATATTCAAATATGAGACATAATTTTTTTTTTAATTAAGATACATCATTTTAACATAATTACATAAATGTTATGATAAGATAAAAAATATATTGGAGATGCTAATGAATTTCATGACAAACCAAATAATTAGAAGAAATAAAAAATTGAATATATATATATATATATAGGGTTACTTAATTAATTGTGAATATTTTAATAATTTAAATTATGACGGAGATATGGCGGAGACGAGTATTATGGTGGAGATATGTACATCCCTATAACCATCTCCACACCCAATTGAAACAGTCGGAGATTTTCCATACTCATACTCATACCCATATCCATACTCATACTCATATCCATACTTATATCCAGTCAATACAGGAATTCCCTGTCAAAATACTTACGGGACATATTTATTTGTCATCTCTATGTAAGAGTTGTCATAAACATTATGCTCGTTTAATGACCGTTACTATTGACTAAAATAATACTATGGACAATTATGAACATGATTATTGACATTAAAGTATTTCCAACCATGCTTATTCCAAATAATCATGAGAGTCTCCAAACCTATGAGTAGACCCTATCCTCCAGATTTATAGTTCAAATTTTCATTTATTTTCATATTTTTTATTCTTTCATATACATATATATATATATATATATATATGATTGTTTGATTATCATATTAATAAATATAAAATTCTGGAATAAAACGTATTATTTTAAATTTGAATTTTACATAATTGTTTTTTTTTTTTTGCTATTTTAAAATCTTACCCTAAAGCTGGAGGGGCCTGGATGAAAATGTTATGGGAGAGATCCAATCCTTGGGTTTGGGTCAAGGAAAACTTATTTAGCCCATTTCACTATATTACACGTTAGGCAATTGCTTCAGTACATTAAAATTTCTCGTTGCACCTTATCAAAAGTTCTCGGAAAATTATTTCCGTAATAGGAATGGTAGGGTTGTCTTCCAGAAAAAAAGATTTCATATTCATTTAATGTGTTCGAGAGAATGATAGAGTGTTGGAGAAAAAATTTATATCTTGCCTTGAAATAATCTCAGGTCTACACAAAAATCTAAATTATTAAATACGTTTTTAACTTCGTTTGTTTATAAATTTAGACAGTTAATATTCTCATTAACCATTTAATTTATTCATTAATACTTTTTCTGTTATTGTTACACTCTCTATATCCTTTTAAGCTAAATCGAAATGAGAAACACAAAAGTTTAAACTTGATTACTGATAATCATAAAACAATAATTTTATTTCAATAATATATTATTTTTATTTATTAAGTATTAAGTATTATAAAAAAATTACATTCAAAATAAACTTAAAGTTTGCGCATACTTAATTTATCTGGTATTTTTTTCAAATGTGACTTTAACAGATTGACATATGACCAGAAAAAGACAAGTGACATTATTTATTGTTTTTTACCAAAACAATTATTTTATTTTATTCGTTGGAATTTGCTTCGCCAACTACAAATTGCGAAAGGGTGGCAAAGACTCTTGCCGACAATCTTAAATTCTACTCTTTTTGATTTGTTTGTTCTAAAAGATAACATACAAAATTAAAATATGATCAATATCTTCTTTTTTATAATTGGGAAACCATGTCTCTGCATTATATAACAATAAAAGTTAAAACTGAAAACAGAGGGAGAAAATCAAATAACACATCTAAGTTAAAGGGTAAAACTTCAATTGCGATGTAGAGTTAAAGAATAAATGTGTTTTTTCTTCTGACATTATTGGATTCTTATGTCTTTGTGCATTCTCCTTCTCCTGCTTTTTCTATCTTAATCAAGATGAACTGGAATGAATTACAAGATGTAATGTAAACAATGACACACAACACAAGACATTATGGCATTATCATTATTCAATAGATGTTGCACTAAGAACTATATAGATTCCTTTCACACACTACTATTAATTATTTGTTTGTGTTAGTTTCTTCGCCGCCCTTTTCATACCTGCACTCTTCTCCACTCAGCCTCTTCTCCAAAATCTTTGTGCCCTTCACCTTTTTATCCTTTTTTTGTAATAAAAATTTGGACTTTTGGACGCTGCATTTGATCACTTAACCCACTCACTCCTTCCTTCTCCTTCACTTCTAAACAAAGTTAAACCGTTACCTCCTCTGCTTTTGTCTCATCCCACTCAAAATCAACCCAACATTTTATTTTATAATATAATAATACGTACATCATCAACATTTACCTTTGTTTTCGCTACCTGGGTCCAAGGTTCTTGTCTAGTCCACTTTTTCTCCCCACCAACTGGATTTGAAGGAGAGTTCTTCCCGCTGCAGTGACATTGTACCACTCTGTGATCCACAAACAAGGGAAGTTGTTGTTGGTCAGAACAGAATTCACAAGTAAAACAGTATATGGTGAAGGGATTTCTGCAGTGCTTGAATCCTGCAAGATATCCCTCGTTGATTAATGATAAAAAGGTGTGTATAAGTGGGGGAGGAGCGCAGTTGTTGAAATGAAAATAGGTTGTGTGAACTCCAAAACTGAAAAAGATGGAGCCTTGCGTCTTTGCAAGGAACGAAAGATGTTGATCAAGGTGGCTATTGATTCCAGACATGCTTTTGCTGCAGCACACTTATCTTACATTCAATCTCTTCGAAACATTGGCGTTGCTCTTCGTCGATACGCTGAGGCAGAGATGCTGTTAGAGTCATCCCTTTCGATTTCAGATCACACACCATCTCTATCTACTTACCCTTCTCCATCTCCATCAGAGTCGCCATTGAACAATGAGAGTCACCATCACGTGAGTTACATGAAGACAGGTGGCAGTGAAGCTGTAAATGTCATGATCGATCCCCACGCTGAAAACCTTTGGGTCGATGAAGCCATTGAGAGTGATGCCTCTTGGGATTTCTTTGATGCTGCTGATAGTGCTAAGAGTTCTGAGTTTACGGTGCATGCTAGTCACTACAAGGATGAAGAAGAAACTGGTTCGTTCTTGGAAAATGACTATTGCAATTTGCCTGTGGAATGTTGTAGACAAAAGGGTGATGGAGAAATGAGGAAGTTAGAGTCATCGACTAATGTTGGTGTTGTTGGAAGGTCGAGCTCAAAGAACAGTAAGAATGTAGCTGTGAACACTGAGAGGGAAGATCCTTCTGAGTTCATCAGTCACAGGGCTAAAGATTTTCTTTCTAGCGTGAAGGTTATAAAGCATCGGTTTGTTCGAGCTTCTGAATCTGGTAGGGAGGTCTCGAGGCTATTGGAGGCAAACAAAATAAAGGTTGGATATTCTGAGCCAAAAGGTGCTTCTTACTTGCACTAATCTTGTTTATAGCTACTAAATTTCTTAGTATGAATCGTGCTTTTAATGTCTACAATATAGCTTGCCAAACTCTAAATACTATCCTTTTTATAGTAGGGAAGTCGCCTGCCACGATTTTTCTGGCGACTTTTATGTTTGCTTGCTTCAGTGAAAATGCTATACCTGCTATTTCCCAAGGTATGTTGAAATTCAGTTCTGTTCCTGAATGATTCTTTTGACAAACAATGATTTGTGCTGATTAACTTCTTCTGAAAGGCTAATCAGTTATGAACACTGCATAATCAATGGTTCGATTTTGTCATTTTTCTATGCAAAGTCAATTAAAGATGTAAAATTTAGCAATTTTATATTTACCCTCAAAATGGATGGACTGATATGTGCCTCTGTGTATAGAACCTGCACAAAAGATTATTAGTTGGAAGCGGACAGAATCTTCTCAATCAGCCTCGATGAGAAACCCTTTAGTTAAAACATCAGAGACATATATGGATGATAGTGGAAGTGACTTTGTTGAAGAACCCTGCATGATTTCTGGAAGCCATTCATGCACCCTTGAAAGATTGTATGCATGGGAGAGAAAACTTTATGATGAAGTAAAGGTAATTACACAATCAGCAAAAATCTGCTTCACATCACATGATATCGTAGTGTGCTATTTTACACTACAATCTTCTCTGTTTCCCTTTTATCACTCTTCATAAATCCGTTTTTTTTTTCAAACAGTAGATTTGAAAAGGTTTTCGAGAAGCATTAGATATAGCCGTTATTAACAATTAAGTGGTGGAAAGAAAGGAGTGTATTTGCAAGTATTCGAGAGTGTTCTGGATAATCTTATCTTGTTCTGTTCCTAGAATAAGCAGGTAGGTCTAGATGTCTGAATAACATTAACATTTTGTGTAGTCGCTCCTAATCTGGTTAAATGTATTGCACATCTAATTTTTCTGGTTTATATTCCTTATCTTATACTTGTGACTAAAGTGGCAATGGTGTCGTTTGTATGTAGGCAGGTGAATTCATAAGGAAGAAGTTTGATCGAAAATGTGATCAACTAAGGCATCAATTTGCAAAAGATGAAAGCAGCAGAGTGATTGACAAAACACGATCCATTGTGAAGGATCTGCATTCTCAGATAATAGTAGCTATTTATTCTGCAGATTTAATATCTAAACGAATTGAGATGATAAGAGATGAAGAATTGTTCCCACAACTTCTGGAATTTACTCAAGGGTAAGTCACAACTTTTTGATTTCGCTGAACCTTTAGCAGCATTGATAATTGTGTTAATTTGTACTAGTACTGGTTTATGGAAATTTGACAGTGCAGGTTGATGAGGATGTGGAAGGGTATGGTTGAATGCCATCATGCACAATACATTACTATGTCATTGGCTTATAATTCAAGGAGCTCAACGAGGGGCTTGGAAGGAGATAGAAGAAGAGAGATAATGGGTGAGGTACTAAAAGAACTTGAGTGCTTTGGTTTAAGCTTGCATAACTGGATCAATAGCCACACTTCATACATTGAATCTCTCAATGGATGGCTACAAAACTGTGTATTAGAACCAAGGGAACGTTCCAAGAACAGAAAGCCTTTCTCCCCTCGTCGTGCTTTGGCCCCACCAATATTTGTTCTCTCCCGAGATTGGTGTGCTGGGATTAAGGCTTTGCCCTATGAGGAACTAAGCCACGCAGTAAAGTGTTTTGTATCTAATTCAGTTGTTGCAAGCACTATTGATGACTCTTCACATTTGTGTTGCATACATGGAAGTTTAACCAAGCTTGTTCATCAACTCACTAAATTTTCTGAGGCATCATTGAAGATGTACGAGGATATCAGACAAAAAGTTGAAGCAGCTCAAACTGCGTATCACGGTTGCAAGTCCTTCAGGACTGCCAAAATTCGATCCTAAAATAGAAACGTCTCTTCCATCTTGCTGAAGATTAGTAGAAAATATGAGACAAAATGAGCAACTTCTTTCCTTTGTTGGTCTTGGTATTTTTTATCAGTTCTTCTTTGGCCATTTTTTCTTCATTCACATGATAAATTATTTATCTTCGCTACTTCAATTTCTTTGATTTTCCTAAAATTCCATAGATAATAACTGTGTTGAAAATGATCAAAGAACCTTAATTTGAAGATGTGACCTTGAGTCTGATACCAATCGTTAGGATGGAGCGTTTATCACTAGGCCAAAAACTATAGCAGTTAATCAGGACGCAACTTCTTTTACTTAAGAGTGTAACACAAGTTCAAGCATCATAATTTATTCGATTGACTCGGTCCACTTAATCTCTGATACCAATTGTTAGAATCGAACGTTTTCCACTAGACCAAAAACTAAGACAGTTAATCAGGACATAACTTCTTTTAGTTAAAAATGTAGAACAAGTCCAAACATCATAATTTATTCGATTATGACTCGATCCACTTAATCTTTATAATGACACAATTAATATCACTTACAAATTCTTGTACTGTGACCTGCATGGACTTAAATGCAATATTCTTTAAAAAGATTATGGCCGTCGCAATCCATCAATTTTCTGTTTTACGATGATCCTATATTTTCTGATCCACATATATAAAACAATAAAGGTAAAACTGAAGTACTGAACTACCATTACTTAGGTCCTGAGAATAAAAATGATCATGATTCAAAAGCTAATTTCTTCATCGTAACCACAGTTAACAACGTTGTAAAAACTGTGAGTTGATGTTGATGAATATCATTTAAATCGTACACGCCGCTTGTACTCGTATTTTGAACACCCCACGCAACTCTTAAATGAATGAAGCCCAGTGTCACATCAAGCATAACGACAGCACAATGACAAAAATAATTCAAATGTAGGACAAATTTAGACTCCGCTCTATTTTGGAATAAGATAACAAACAGAATAAATATGAAAACATAAAAAGGAAAGATGGAATGGGAAGAAAAATAGAAAGAATAAAAAATAGACTAATGGAAATAAAATAGATATATGTTGATAAATTACAAGAATTAAAAAATCTATACGTGTAGGTGTCTTATCTTTGATTAATTCTGGTATGATATTTCTGTCATGACTAAAAAAAATTAAAAAAATTAAAAGTTAATACGTGATATTTATTATTCACCATCTATTAATAATTTAAGCTGCGTTTCTAAAACAAAAAAATTAAATTGACCAAAATTTATAAAAATTAGTACTATTTTAAATAATTCAGAAAAATAAAGACTAAAATGTATGAAAATTGAAACCAATAATATATTTAAGAGTATTATATATAAAAGTATGTAATGTTGATAGATATAAAATAAAAGAAATGGTTTGACATTGAAACACTCCTCTAAATGGTGGCCAATGTGATTGCGTCCAACATCAGCTTTCAGCAAATGCAAAGCTTATCATTGGCGTCAACAATCCTTTTTAATTAAATAAATCCTATAATCTACCTTTAATCAGGATTCACCCATTCTCCATACATCTTAGTGTTTTGCTCCATCGTTGACCTTTATTATAAAATCTACCAAATTTGGTAGACTTCGTAAAGTCTATAATTAGTGCTCCAACTATTATGCACATTTATAAAACATATTTTTAAAACACAATTATAATAAAATGCCTATATCCATTTGTTTTACATATGATTTCCTGGTTTATTGTTTACATCATTAAGAAAAATACATCGGAACTTTGACAATGAAGAATGAAAAAAAAAAAACAGTTTAAAGCTATTTTTAGAATAATTTGATTTGTCTTCTCTATAATAGCCATGTATTGTTTCCTGATTCATATGTTGTTAATTAGGTTTTTCATAATGTAACCAATTGAAGACATTTTTGTAGCACATTCAGTTAGAAAATTAGAAGCACTCAGCACGATTCTGTGACTTGCATCTTACGCAACTTATTGCACACGCACACTGCTTTCAACGTTCATACGTTCAACCTGAGATTAGACTTCGTTTATTTATTTAAATAATGCCCATTATTTTCTTCTTCGTCCCTCATTCATCACAAAAACAAAAATATATTCATCTTATCATATTTCAACGCTCCTCCAACTCATAACCACTTCACAAACCCTACGTTGGATTCACTTTATAGTTAAATAATAAGTAGCTTAAATGGTAAAATACTATTTTATTTCAAGATCAATCTGACCATTATATTTTTATGATTCATTAATAATTATATTCTCTTTTACATTTAAAGAGATTAAATTAAATTTTTCGTTGTGTAAAATGTTACGTTATCCTTTTTCTTCGCATATTTAAGAGCCAAAATGTTTAATTCGAATACCCATACGCTAAATTGTTTTCATTTTCTAAACGTCCCTATAATTCTTTAATTTATTTTCCAAGCATATATAGTCACCCTCATCGTAGGCCTCAACAGAAATAGTGGTTAAAATTAACTTGACCAGTAGACTTCAATTTATGCAATTTATTTAATATTTAACGTTTGTTGGAGATGCAGTGAAACACTCAATCAAATACAATGACAATATAATGCTATTTGTTTTTTATAATGGTAAGAATACTTTCCTTGTGGCGACTCTAGTGGTACACCATAATATACCACTACGACCTACGTATTTCCAGTTCAAATGAAACTTTTCATGTTTCCTCACAGATAATAATAATTAAATTAAAATGAAGGATAAGATGCATATAATTATTAAACTTAGACTGTGCAAAATTTAATTCAGAGAAATAAACTACGCAGATATTTGTATGATTATGATTTAGAGTAAATATTATTAAAAGTCTCATATTAACTACAACGCATTAAATTAATACCATATACTATAATTGTAACAATTTATATGACTGTCAATTTTTATATTTTTTTTTCAAAATTTAACTGTTTCAATAATTTAAAAAGAAAAAATACACGTTTAATAGTATTTCTGAGAAGGAATTTATTTAATAATAAAAAAAACGAAATGGGTTGGTTTTCAGTGTGGCGCCGCATATGACGGTTCCTTCTCCATTTATCTGCACTGTCTATTCAGCAGCACCACCCTGTGGTATGGGCCACATCATAATCAAGTTTCAATACTTCAATAATAATAAACAAATAAATACCAGTACAACGTATTATCCCCACCTTTTCACCACTAATGTATTATAATATTGAAATCGATTATTTATAAAGAAAATTATTATTTTTTATTATAAATAAAACTGGTTTCTGTTTTAAAAAAATTTGAAAATAAAATACGTTAACTATAGTATATTATTTCAAAATGAGTTTTTTTTTTTAAAATACAATTTAATTTCGATATATCACTTCAAATTAAGTATATTTGACGTTGTTGTTGAATTATTTTTTTCTTCACATAGATGGAGAGCGAAGGTGTAACGTCTTATACTTTGAATAAAATCGTAATTGATGACAAACAGTGACAATAATAATAACATTATGATACCAAAAAAATTTAGTATTGATAATGACAAAAACGATAATATTAATAAAGTGATAATGTGGTGAAATAAAGACAAAATTTTAAATAAGTCTAATAGGGGTAGTCGTGATTGATATAACAATCCTAGTATCATGAGTTCTAAGGAGTTTTAGTTATTATAATAGGATAATGGTTGGTAACTAAAACAGAAATTATAAAAGTTGTGTAAGATTGAGAAAAAAAAAACAGATAATAAGTATAAAAATGTGATAATAATTTTAATAGAAAAATCTCCTGTTGTATGCGGGCAAATATGGACCCTGAACTAATTTTCATTTATAGTTAAAAAAAAAAAAAGTAGAGTGGAGATTGAAAATGTAAGCGTTTTGGATAGGGCCAATCCCATTAGAGAGTAGAAAGGACAAAAACCCTAATAAATAATACTAAAAGTTGACATTTCGAGGGTGCTACATACCACATGTTTCAGCTAACCTTAGCCCAATAATACACGGCCACGTGTAAAACAGCGCTATTCGGTGGAGGTGATATGTGTGTCCATGCTCATGTGATGCCGTGGACACGTGGCAGTCTTCCATAGGATGACCTTCATCGCAGAAAGGAATCATTGAAGTTGACGATGCAAGTAATTAGCCCTTAATTAAACAACAAAAGAAGGTTATTAGATTATATTAGATTTGAGAACGCACACCCAACCTGTGGGCGCCAACGATACTATATATAAACCCACAAAACACTCACCAAAGCGCAAGAGTGGAAGTACCAGTGAGATCACCCCAAAATCCGACTCATCCAAAACTTCTCTATCTTCATCGCGGTTTTCATTTTCAACTTCGCAAACTTTTTTATTCACTCCTTTTTCTTTAACAAAGCAAAACACTTCTTCTCTCTGTTTGTATTTTTTTCACTTGTTTCTTATTACAGAGCATGACAACAGTTATGGATATGTACGATAACAGTAGCATCGTGCTATCAGATTTCTTAGACCCATGCAATGATCAAGAGCTTATGAAAGCGCTTGAACCTTTCATGAAAACCGATTCCTCCATAACTTACCCTTCCTTATCTTCTCCAAACTTTTCCTCAGGCTATGACCAAAAGCCTCTAAACCAAGCTAGTTCCTTCAAACTCAACCAACTCACCCCATCTCAAACATTCCAGATTCAAGCCCAAATCCAGGTTACACGAGCCCAGTTCCTCAGCCCAAAGCCCGTTCCCATGAAGCAGGTGGGTGGTGGTCGTGTTGTTTCCAGGCCCACAAAGCTTTACCGTGGGGTGAGGCAGAGGCACTGGGGCAAGTGGGTGGCTGAGATCAGACTCCCCAAGAATCGCACTCGTCTCTGGCTTGGTACATTCGAAACCGCTGAAGAAGCAGCTTTGGCATACGACAACGCAGCGTTCAAACTCAGAGGAGAAAACGCGAGGCTCAACTTCCCTCATCTACGTCACCACGGACCAAGCGTCTACGGTGAGTTTGGGACCTACAAGCCTCTCCCCTCTGCAGTGGACGCCAAGCTCCAAGCCATTTGTCAAAGCTTGGCCGTCACCACACACAAGGAAGAAACAGCAACAACATCGGAGTTTGAGGATGTTAAGGTGGGGATTCAGACAGCATCCTCGCCCTTGACGGATGAATATTCCTCCTCCTCCTCCTCTTCTTCTTCTGCTGGCTCCTCTTCACCTGAATCCGATATCACTTTCTTGGATTTCTCGGATTCTTATGAAGCAATGGACAATCTTGGGTTGGACTTGGAGAAGTACCCTTCTGTGGAGATTGATTGGGCAGCTTTATCTGAGTCATCATAGTTATCACTGTTCTCTCTGTTGAATATTGGTTTAGGGTTTCCGTGCTTTTGTATTTAGGTTTTTTTTTTTGTGCGTCTTGGGCAGCCACTGCAATCAAACTTTTAACTGTTGCAGTTGCTTTAGTGCAGATAGGTGAGTCACAGTGGTCATGGTTTTCTTGGTCCGCTGGTGTTTTTTTATTCCTTGCGTGACCAGGGGAGCTTCTACTTCTCTTGTGTACTTCTTTCTTCTTCCAATGTAATTTAAGTTAAGTACCTTAGTAATACAAGATTTCGAACTTATTGTAAATTTACGATTTAAATGGTTTAGTTTTTTTTTTTCGTGATTTTCTTCTGAACTCTGGACGTAGTTTATCTGCATTTTCAATATACTGTCATAAATGATCGTTATATAACACCAATAAAACATCAATCTTATCTTGATGTTCAACTTTTTTATTTTTAAACGATGTGGAACTTAGAACCTGGACGGTAAGTGCAGCTAAATCCACTTACGTTATATAGTTAAAAACATCTTCAAAAACCTTGTAGGCCTCTTATGGTATGGTTTCAATGTCGAGAAAGTTAATGCGGTTGAAGTGAAAAATCATGTAATTTGTGAACGGGTATGGATTACACAAGTTGTAAAACGTGATCAGATAAGAGTTTCGTATATTGACAGACACTGATATAAAATAAATAAATAAATAAATTGACAAATGTTGACGCAACATGCAGAGGTATTTGTGGGTAGGTATTAAACAGTTCCAAAAGTGCTTACAGAGAATCCACATTGCCAAAGGTACTTCTACAAAACTTAGACGAGTCAATAGTCTATTTCGGACAAATTAACAAATTCTCTTCATGTTCATACACTAATTTTCAATCGATGATTAAACTAATTCAAATTTAAAAGTGTATTTTAGTATACTTTCGAAATTTTTTAAATCATGGTAGAGAATTCTAACCTCTGTTATAAATGAACTACTTTTTTTCTTGAATTGGACATGTTTTCTTTGAATATATTAGTCGCATGCAGGGAAAATTGTAAAATATAGTGTGAAGAAGAGCGCAAAAAACTATATAACCTTGGGTTTGTGGAGCTAATAGTAATGATAGTTAAGAATCTGTGGAGAAATGAAGAAGATGCGCATAACTTTTGTGTCTTTGTGATCTTGAATTTTGGTTTTTGAGATTGTTGTTGTTCACTTTAGATGTAATTGTTTGTATAAAGATTTTGATTATGGTAGAAAAAGAATGTGAACGAGATCTGAAGTTGCAACTCAAAGATAGTAAGAATTGATTTCGTGAGGAAGGGATAAAGCTATAATCCTCCGCGTTCCTTATTTCCTACTTTACAACCTTTAATTATGTGACTTTGCGGCAACATAAAACAAAAAGTAAATAATCATCAATTTAAATAAAAAAATTAAAAACCCCTTTTATTTTTATAACTATGATTTAATACCTATAAATCTGCAGGATAAATGCTTCCTATATACACTTATTTAAATTAAAATGCTTTAACATAAAATATCATCTAATTTTAAGATAATGTAAACTTTCGGAAAGTTAGAGTGAGTTATCGACTTTAGAATATTGGGTAATCCAGTTAGATTTCACATTCTGACCCAATACATAGCCTGAAATTGTTTGAACACGAAGTTGGGTTTTCTAAAAGAGATTGAAAAGTTAAAAAACAAGACAGGGCCCATAAGCATCGATGGGCTTCCAGAAAAAAAATAACGTCTATGTTTGGTTTATACATGTAAAAATAGGAGCTACTTCACAGAAATGGTTTTTTACCAAACATGTAAAAATAGTAGAAGAGAATTTTAGAGTAAGGAAACTGAGTCTACTGAAAAAGGTTAGTCTCTAAAAATTAACGTTTAAAATTTAATGAAGAAAGTCATCTCTAAAACCCGTGATATTTTGTACAGTAATATGATTTATAATTGTAAAAATATATCCCAATTTTTTCTCAAATTTGCAATCCACGAATTAATGTCTCGGTTTTAAAATTCACATTTTGTATTAAAAATATCGCCTTTCATAACTTCAATGCACTTTTTTTTTTTAATTTAGGCTTATCATATTTTTTGTCTTTTATTTCATTCATAAAATTCAATTTATTTTTTTTTAAATTCATTTTCGTCATTTTCTTTTTGATATTGTGTCAATTGTGTACTTTTAAATTATTTATTGCTTTATATTTTATTTTAAGATAGAATTTTGAAACATTTTTATATTGATTCAATGCATGAAACTTGTTTGATGAGGTTTACATACATTAAAGCTATGGAACAATAACTCCCGAGGATCAAACAGAAAAAGGATCATAAATGTGCTAAAACTCATGTGAAAATTGAGTTCCACAAACCACCAAAAGGAATTTGATATTGATTTTTTCAGTTTCTTCCCCAGGACTCAACTTTCATGTATTCACCATGTTTATGATTCTTTTTAATATCGATGGTGTTTTATAGCTTTTCATGTATGTGAACCCAATAGAATAAGTTTCACTTATTGAATCACTAGAAAAATAATTTAAAATTTATCATAAAACCGATCCAAATTAAAAAAGTATGGACCAAATAAATTTCTTTATCAAACAAAAATTTACACAAGATAAATAAATAAATTTAATTTAAATTTTTATTTAAATATACTTTTAACTACTGAATGAAAATTATTTGAATATTGTTTTTCGAATTTATACCTTACTTTATAATGAGTTCTTACATGAATTCATATTATATGATTTCATGGTTCTCAATAAATTTTATTTAGTGTGTTAGAAAGGGTATTGTTAGAGCTTGTGGTGAGAAAGTGAGTCACCACTCCTAGGTTGAATTAGAGTTTTTAATCGTCAGTTGATTTTGATTCGCTTTACTTAGTCCACCAGATTAGTAGAGCAAAGATAAGTATGATGAAATTTGTCCATTAATCCATTTTTTAAATTAAAAATTAAAATAAAAGATAATTTAAAAGATTAATCCTCACAAATTAAATTAAGATTAATTATATTTTTAGTCACTGAAAAGATACAACAACAATGAGACCTGAGTCTAACTATATAAGACACGGGTTGATGAGTCTTTATTCTTATAATATTCTACTTTTTTATTTCTAACCAATGTGAAATTTAGATTCACATTTCAATTTCTAACACTAATAAACAAATGAACTAGATCGACGTATTTTTTAAATCCATAATATTTATAGTATGGCATACCAATTTGACTGGATTGAACCGTTTTACGAACTAACTAAACTAAAACTAAATTGTTTTTTGTATACTTCATTTACATGTATTATCTCTTTGTTTTTACTTGTGTTATCTTCTTTTATATTATATTTTTTGTCTTGATTCCCGTTCTCCCTGAATTATTTTGGCGTGGTTTAGGAGATACCATTATTCTTGATGTGTTTTGGCATGATTCGCCACAAGAATTTGGGTCTGACTGCACTTATGCTGAGCATATATAGGCTTATAGTTCTCAACTAGATTCCATGCATGAATGTCTATGAAATTATGTTTCTCAAAGTCTATAGGTTTATTATGACGTTGGTGAAGGAAAATAGCAGCATTCATAGATGGTTTTGAGAGCAGTGTGTTTTGTACTATTTTATTCCCATTGTAAAAGGATTGAACAAGAAAGGGGATCGAGGGAAAAGGGAGACAGTGATGTTATGAGCTACACCTGAAATTGGCATTGATGCAAGTTCTTGATTAGGACAAATCCAACCTCTCTTATTCTCATTCCACACCCATTCTTCCCAACTCAATTTTCACCATTCGTTTTACTTCAACCTCCAATTTAGCAACTCAAAAGCATGCTATCATAGACTCCTACACTCTTTTCAAAATGGTTGGATTTCATTGCACTTCTAAACCTTAATACGTCAATTGGAGCCAACATCGGTATAAGGATATTTTTTGTGGTTTCGGAATTACTTTTTGGCTTATTACTCATATTCCAACTACTCCTGAAAAAAAAGACTACGAAATTTATGGAATAATGGACCACTACTACATCTATGTCCAAAGCTTCAACCATTTCCCTCAATAATAAATGCTTATATATAAATATAATAACATTTTCAAAACTCATTATTCAATTCTGATTATACAAATGTTTGAAAAATCTTACATATATAATCGTAATTTGGCCGCACTTTTTAGTCGTGTTTATATAAGAAAACATGTAAAATTCATAGAATAATGAGTTTCATGGAAGTAATGATGTAGAAGAAGATCTGGGTGGGTGTGTGAGATGAGATGAGCACTATCATTATTTTACTGACAAATAAATTAAACCAAAGATAAACACGTGCGCCTTTTTTTGGTGTGTACAATAAAATAAAGTCCCGAATTAATCTTTAAGATCATAACTGTTGATTAAATTTTTAAAGTTTTTAATATAAAAATATAGCGATTTTAGCCCTCAGAAAGGCCAAACAATATTCTCTTTCAAATTCCTAAAAAGTTGTGATTGTTTTTTGTATCTTTCCTCTTATATAGGTAATCATCCTAGCTGGATTAACGACCTGCAGAGTCATAAGAAAAAACAAAAGTGGTTTTAAATTACTTTAATGTAAAGAAGAAGAATGGTATCAGAGAAAAAGAAGATCATCAACCACCTCTCGATTCATATATTATAACAATTATATTAAAAAAAATTATATCATATATAAATTACAAAAGTTATAAGAATCTCATCACACATACATATATTACAACATAAAAAAAAATCTCAATATTACATTTTAATTGAATCCACGATAAAAAAGGTTAGCATAATATTTTATTTTCTTTTTGTTATATTACGTTATCAAAGATATCTTTAAATTCCCACTTTTGTTTTGATATGTATCTTTGATATTGTGGGTATATATATCAAACATTTTTCTATTTTAATGGCGATAGCAATGTTAGCCCTGTATGAGTCCATCATGCCGACCTGGAGCTTAGTAAGAAGTGTCTCTTTTCCGTCACATCTGCAACTGTTTGTGTTGGAAAATATTTCAAAAATGGTTTAAAAATAATAATTTCAGTATATGCAGTGATAAATAATAAAAGCAAAGATAAAGTAAGGGATATGTTTTTTCATCTCTTATCCAACATCATCCATATGCAAGCTTTTTGCAATAAAAAATGGGAAAAGCCTCGTCACTTGTTCTAGCTTATGTCAAAAGAAGTAAAACATAACCAACAAACCAATGGATGTGCCAAATGTACGTACAAAATTCTAAGTTACGTTCCATCAACCCTAACAACGAGTAAATTATGGCTCTCTTGTGTAGTGTAGACAAAAATGGACCTCTTTTTTCTCTAAAGCTTTTTTTTTTTTTTCAGATAAAGCAGCTCGTTCATGATGTCCCTTCACTGCTTCTGATCAAAATCTAGTTATTATTAATTCCGCCATTACTGAAAAAAGAAAATGTTCAACTAAACAAGAGTTTCATTTCATGCATGGAGGGATAAGAATTCAGCTTTTAGGATAAACCCACGTTATTTTAAATTAATGACGTCCTTGGATATCGATTCAAAAAGTGCAAACTATATAGTCTAAATCCTTATATAATTAAACTAGTGTTTTGAACTTTTCATGTTACCATTATGTTAGAATGATCTCATAGTGTCGAGTTATTAAAGATATTCCATGTTGCAAAACCACTTTTTTTCTAGCAAGTAATATCTTCCGATTCAATTTGGAAACACATTCATGCGATTTCGAGTCATTGTTAGGATAATCCCCTTCATTTCTAATTTGTGCCCGTTTTTTTCATCTTTTTCTTTCCCTTTTTTGTGCCTACAAGTCATTTTTCTCCCTTAATTATATGCCCAACTATAGCTACGTTCTCTTATCCTTACGTAAGATGTTACTACATGCATGAATTCAATTTAAGTTATTGATGGTAAATTTATATAACATGCATTAATCACTATTATTAACTAATTAATTTACTACATGCATGTAAATTAGTTTCCTTGGGTCAAACGTTGTTTTGAACCTCTGCACATGTAAACCAAAACTAATTACTGTTTGAGCCATCGACAAGAAACCGCTAAAACAACTGAATCCACAAGTTTGCTGCTAGTCATAATCATGATCATATCATAATCAGATACGTATATAGAAGCATAGTAAGGTTGAAAAGTGTCCTTATAACAAAATTCTGATCACCTTTTCCAACTTTTCTCTATGCTTCTGTACTTGTTTTTATTCATAGCAGGGTTCTTCCTCCATATTTCTCAAATTATTAAAGCACTTGAAAAAGAGTTAAGAAGGATAAACCATAAAAATTTACGGAAGATATGGAGACAAAAAGGAGATTAGGCATCGAATGATGACTAGATGTTACATTAAAAAGAAAAAGAGATTGGAAGAATGTTTTTCACGGATTGGGAAAAGCAGAGAGATATAACGAAAAATTATAATGAGAAAGAGATAAATGATAAATGAGGGAAGAAACTTTATACATTAACTCACTTTTTGACGGTAATAAATAATAAAAATGTTATTTTATTTGTTTTTGGAAAGAAAGAAATTGTTAGTAGGATATCATGTCCAAATTTTTTAGATCTCAAACACGAAGAAAACAGACACAAGTTGGTGGTTTTGACATGCATGCATATAACTGATAAACTGTATCAAGCAAAGATTAATAACAAATTGTTTTATTCAGACAATGAATGACTCACACGTAGAAATCTACTTTATAATACCTATCTTCACATTGTTCCTCTTTGCACCATAAACCAACCTTTGTATTTTTTTATCAACAGAGAAAGAATACTATAAGAATAAAAATTAATTAACAATATATATATATATATATATACACGAAAGGAATAATTCATATGTCATTTAAAAAAAAAATCTTTAAAATTAGTGCAGTTCCAGCATTAATGGTAGAAAAATAACCATTTTCACAAAATTTATAGTGATTAATGATTCCATTTACTGAGTGATTCCTCGTATTCTTTTGTGAAAAATGTTATTTGAAAAATAAGTTGTACAGTGTAAAATAAATTGTAAAGTAGAAAAGCTTGAAATATAATAAATAATAATATGATTGAGAGATATATAGACACATCAGATAAATGTAATATAAATTATTGAATGAATTATTATATGAATATCAAAGTTATTCTTTCATATAATTTTTACAATATATGTAGAATCTGTGTTTGTACACAATTAAAATTTACAATTCAATAAATATTTATACATGAAATTTATATTATCATTAAAATTCATACTAAAAAAAGTGATAAAATCTCATGATAAATTATTAAAAAAATTTCAAAATAAAATATGATAATTAAAATAAGTTTTCACGAGTCAATGATTAAGTTAACTAATTTTATAAAAAGTTATTAAAACATAATTTTGTCAATAAATTATGTTTTTTATTTATTTAAAAACATTAAAAAGTACGAAAGGATTAGGAATCACAATGGGATTGGACTTGGTCAGATTAAATAATCAAATATTGCCTTTGAAATAAGTTATGGAAATAAGCACAAAAAAATAAGTATAAATTTTAAAATTACTAAACTAATTCATTAAAAGTATTTCAATAATTTAAAGTTTTATATTGAAAATTTTATTAAGTGCCTTACATGAATAACTTATATTTTAGATGTGATGGATCAATTTGAGCACGATCATACTCAAATTTAACATGGACATGAACCTTTGAAACAGATAAAGTTTTGAATAAGGTTTTTCTTTGGTTTGTTTTGATAAAAAATAACTCTTTCGTTTTCTTTTTTTTTTACAAGCAGAGGTACAAGTTTCAAAAGTGATGGTTGTTTCCTTTTATATGACTAATGAAGCCTTCATTGGTTTAAAAGAGGATGAAATTATTGTTGTGTTCCTGCTTTTCTTCATTCCACTGTTCGTTTTGTGGCCATTTCTTAACTACACAGGGCTACGTAATTCTGAAAGCCCTATAAGGCCCAACAAAAATCCAATTAATAATGCATTAACTAATGTCATTAACAACTAATAATTGCCTACTTAATTATATCGTATATTATAATTAATACAATTATTACAATAATTATAATTATACTAAAATCATTCATCGGGTTACTTTACACAATTTCAATATTTTGCGTATTTTTTTTGTAAAAAAATGTCATTCATTGGGTGCGTTGTAAGAATATATTTGACCAATACATTTTTTTCTTGTGATATATTCACATCTTTTATATAAGCACCAAGACGTTAACGCACATGAATTTGTTAACAATAAATTATTTAAAAAGTTATTCAAATCCCGAATTAGATTTCTTAGTTAATCCAAAATGTACTTGTATACAAGAACCCAACTCAACACATCATCATTAGTCAGTATTAATCGAGCTGGCTCATGACCTAACTTCTCTTATATTTATAAAAAAACAATACGCTTCACAGATCGGTTTAAAATATGCATTTTTATTAAAATATAGAGAGTAAAATCATTAAGTTTTTTTTTTCTACGTTAAGTACAACTAAAATTCAGAAATATTTCAGAGATTCACAGTGTACCGTAGTTACATTCTATTACTTAACACGGTTTAGCATAATTATCAAACATTTGTCCAATCGATTAATAAGATAACATGTTTTATCCCTTAACACGGTTGAAAAGTTTTTTTGTTTTTGGGTGAATTGCCTAAGAAGGTGTATATTTGCGTTCATTCAAACATCACATCGCATCACACGTATATATACGTATGTATATATGCACACAACACAAGTATGTATTATTGTTCTTGCAATAAGTTAAATATATATAAATTTTTTTTTTTCTTGACATAAATAACCATTTGTCCATAGTCAAACACACACACGTAGTAAAGAGGAAAGACGGTGAGGTGTTTGGAGTAGGGTGGGGACCACAGGGATATCGGGTTGGCAAAATTGTGGGCCCCAGTTCCTATGGAACGCTAAGTGGGTCCCACCAAAGTGTTTTGGATGTTCTGTTTTCTTAACTATAAATTCAATGCAGGGGACTCTGCCTCCTCCCTCACCTCACTCATATGCACTCTCCTTTTCTCACTCTTTTTTCTCTTCATTCACTCTTTCTTCTTTCTCGCAATAATTAAACCACAACCACACTTGAAGTTAGTTGGTTAGTTAGTTAGTTACCACCTCTCAAACGTAAGCTACTGTCTCTCAAACTTGGTTTTAATACTTAACCAATTGCCAAAACCAGATACACCCTTTCAAAACATAAGCGTTTGGTTTTTTTTTGGAGAGATTATTGTGTCAAAATGACGCAGCAGAATGTGGTAGTGTCTGACACCAAATCTGGAGTTTCCCTAACAGTTTTTCCAACACCTGCACAAAAAAAGCCACCAGCAGCACCAGGAGGGTACATTTCTATTTCAAGGAGGAGGGTTTTGAAGAACCTTGAAATCAATGGAGACCAAAGAATCAATGCATGGGTTGAGTCCATGAGAGCCTCCTCTCCCACCCATCTTAAATCCACACCTTCTTTCTCTCAGGAGCAAAACTCTTGGATTGTGAGAACCACTCTAAAATCAACACACTTTTTAATTTACCAAGTTCGGATTCCAACACTGGATCTGACTTTGCTAATAGTAACATATGTTTTTTATGATTATTACCAAACAGCTTCACCACCCGTCGGCATTAGACATGTTTGACCAAATTATTGATGCGTCAAAGGGAAAACAAATTGTCATGTTCCTGGACTACGATGGCACACTTTCCCCAATTGTTGAAGATCCTGACCGTGCTTTCATGTCTCATTCGGTTAGTTTCATTCTTTATCATGTTTTCCAACCTTGGACTTATTCTACATGCTGTCTGCTAAATCTATAAAACCGTTTCTTGTGCGTCTCTGTGTGTGTGTATCAGATGAGAAAAACAGTGAGGAAACTTGCTAGGTGTTTTCCTACTGCCATAGTGACCGGAAGATGCAAAGACAAGGTACAATGTTATTCGAGAAGTTAGTTGGTTAGAGTAAATTTTCGTGCTCTTATTATGTACTTCCTCTTCTCCCCTTTCCTTTTCCTTTAATGTTTTGAACTAATATTGGGTAACTTTGGAAACAACAGGTATACAATTTTGTTCAGTTGGCAGAGCTATATTATGCAGGAAGCCATGGCATGGATATTAAAGGGCCAACAAGAAGCTCCAAATACAACAAAGTGAGTAGTTAGCTGTGGCGTACGTATACCTTATACCTTATTTATTACAGTGCAAACATTCTTAACACCTAACATTTTCAACTTTTATGAAATTTCATACTTTTGCATTTATTGTTGTGGTCCGTAGGATAGCAAAGCTGAGGCAATTCTTTTTCAACCTGCCAGCGATTTTCTTCCCATGATTGATGAGGTTCGTCTCGAGAGCCAAATGGTTTTGTTTCCACAATGCTAAAGATCACTTTTTTTTTTTTTAATTTCTTTTGGGTGTGCAAAATTTCAGGTGTACCAGCAATTGGTTGAGAAGACCAAATCAACTCCTGGAGCCATGGTTGAGAACAACAAGTTCTGCCTCTCTGTTCATTTTCGTTGTGTTGATGAAAAGGTACAAACTATAAGCTATGAACATTCGCTATAACTATTTGCAGTGTTTTGGTTCCTGGTCGAGTTTCTTTTTTTTTTTATGTATATATATATTGTGTGGAGTATTTCTCTGTTCACGAAAAAGTCTAAACCAAATGCACTATACATAGAAATGGAGTGACCTGGCACGCCAAGTGAAATCAGTTTTAAAGGACTACCCGAAGCTCCGACTTACCCAAGGAAGAAAGGTGGGCCATGTTTCTGTTTTTTTTTTTTTTTTGATCTATTTTCTTGCCATGTTAATTACTCAGAGATAGTCATTTATTTTACACAGGTGCTAGAGATTCGTCCCACTATTAAATGGGACAAAGGGAAGGCCCTGGAATTTTTATTAGAGTCCCTTGGTGAGTTTTTGTTTAACACACTCTACGTTTTAGTTTCAAAATTGAACATGTGGTAGACATATTTTATAAAACACGTATTACTGAGATGGCTCAAAGTTACGTACAAGTTTGTACTCTTCAGTTGTTGTTGGATAACTCTTCAGAATTTTTTTGACTGCTACAAATAATAAAGGAAAACTCCCATACCCTACGTGATTAGTTTACCCGTTAAACATTGTTTTGACACGTGAGAATCTTAATTTATATTGAAATTTATTTTAAATTGTCCACCATCATCTCAATCCCAAATAATTTTCCACAGGTTTGGCCAATTGCAGTGATGTCTTTCCTGTTTATATCGGCGATGATCGATCCGATGAAGATGCTTTCAAGGTATCCAAAGATCTCAATTATTATTTTTTCTTAGTAGAAATTTTCCTACGAAAAACAGCTCTTTTTACTTGGTAGTTTGTGTAGTAATAATTATCTTATTTGGAATAGTTACAGCTTGAAAAACTAAATGTTTCCCATTTTTCTGATGAGCAGAAATTGAGAGAAAGAGGACAAGGTTTTGGCATTCTTGTCTCCAAATTTCCAAAAGACACGAGTGCATCTTACTCTTTACAAGAACCAAACGAGGCAAGCAGAATTTTCTGACTTCATATTTTCTTACTCAATTTTCTCCAATGCCTTTTCTAATATAACTTTCATGCAGGTGATGAACTTTCTTCAACGCTTGGTGGAGTGGAAACATATGTCCCAACGAGCACGTTCCCGGGTGTAAATGAGAATGTGAAATGACATGTACATCCCTATCCTGCCATAAAAAGGAAGTTCAACTTGGTTAGAATGGATGTTTTGTATTTCTTGTTCAGGTCAGAACAAAAATGTATGGAAAAGGAAAGACAAAAGTGTTGTTCTTAGTTTCAAGGATGTCTACATTCACGTAATTAGCTAGCTAAGTAGTAGTAGTAGTGTAGCCTTCAGATGCAAGTCTGAATGGATTAAATTTTCTCTTCCTTGTTACATCTACCAAAGTACGATCAAGTATGTTTTCTCACTCGTGGTTTCAGTTCTTTGTCTTACTCTTCTTAATTACCATGTTACAACTTCTGTTTGCGAAAAATAATGAGTGACAAACGAGCATACCAAGGTTGACAACGTTTGTTTGTTTGTTTGTTCGGAAACTTGGAAAAACTTATTTGTATGTCTTCTCCCCTCCTCTAAGAAACAGTACATGGAAAAGGAGTGTGACAAGCTATTAGATTATGACACCTTGAATAAACTTATGAAGAGATAGTCTGTGTTCACCATTGGAACAAGAAGTGAAAGGAGTGATGTCGTTTCACATCAATCATATCTGTTGCTTTAATAAAACAAAAAACATAAGAGAAAGTGGTCGCATGGCTGAATTGATGCTCGATCATTCTCAATTATTGCTTTCCTTCTCTGCAAGGATATTTTTTGTCTTCGTTAGACTTAGATCAGTAGTAATTAACAATGGACATTGTTCTTCGGTAAAAGCAAGTTGAGTCACTAATATGAAAAGTTAATTCAAGTAATATGTAATGTTGCGCATAATTAACGAGAACTAACATGCAATATAATAGTAGAATAACCAGATTTCCTTGATCAAGAAGATACCCTTGAGTTTGAGATAAGCTCCATCGCCATTAATAATTATGAATTGAATACTTGGAGACTACTGAAGCATGAAGATGGGCCCTTATCAACTACCTTGTCACAAGATTTCTGAAGCTGACTCAAAAGTTGCAGTTGTGGGTTAGGCCATTAGTGAAGGTTTGAATGAGTGTGTCTTTGTCCGTACAGAGATTAAAAATCTCATGTCTTTCATTCTGTGATGCAGTACTGACATTTGTAAATGCTCCTTTTAGTTCTTCTAGCGGTAGCATCATGGATTCATGTACTGCAGTAGACCAACCAAAGAAAGACAGAGAGAAGCAACAGAAAAGGGAGTAACACTAATACTCACCCTTATGGTGTCAGAAAGTTGAATTCCCAGATGTAAGAGTTACTGTGGAATGTGTGAGCTGTTTGATTCTGGCTAGTTAGATAAACATTTTGTAAAGCAAGGGAGAGAATATATAAATGGTGGTTTAGAAAGTTTGGATGAATGGATTTGGTAGTTACACCAATAAATTAAGTCTTGGTTCGATTCTAATTCAGCAATTTTTCGATACTGTGAGCAAGTTGGGTGGATAATTAAGTTTTTAAATCACATGGCGTTAACTTGGGAAACAAAACTTGGTGTCCCATGTATGAAAAAGGTGCTTCGATTTTACATATTGGTAACGGATACCGATGCTGAGTGTTTGATGAAGGAAAGGTGAGAAACGAGAAAGGTTTGTTTTGGTATAATTCCATTCTTAAGAACCAAATGTGGGGTTTGTTTAAGTAGAAATGTGAGTTGGCATCATATATTATAATATATAGCTTGTTGTGACTATTATAAAGGGTTCAGTTCAACTAATCACAGGCCAAGGCCATGTGAATTGACCACACATATTATACACATGCAGAAAAGCTGTGGCAGTATTAAAGAAGAAAATGAGCCTGAGATTATAGCTTAGATTCTGTGCGTTATGCAGAGAGAAAAAAAGAAGATTGTAATAATTTATTGTGAAGGAGGAAGGTTAATGATTTGGTTAGGTTAGTGATAGTTAAAGTTTAATGCTGGGTTAGGGAATCCATATGAGGTGGTTGAAAGAAGAGTTGGAATCCACTAAAAAGTAGATGTTTGATGGGAAGAATAAGATTAAGATAGATATTTGAAGAAGAGACGCTTGCTCCATCTATTGACAAGCCTCACCTTGTGTCAGACGTGGAAAGAGGAACTCCACTAGATTTCTCTCTATCATTGATGCCTTGCCTCAATTAAACTATGTTTTTTGTAACTTTCAATTATTGGTCAGTAGGAAAAGTGGAACATATACCTTTCTCCACCTCCCCTTCTCTTTACTTTTCTTCTATCGACGCTAGAAATTCAAATACAAGTCCAAAATCCTATATCTTGTAAAAATAAAAACGTTCAGTATCACAATATCATATAAGAACAAGATTCATAAATTTATTATTTTAAGATTTTAAATTAAAAATAATGTCATCTCCTTCCTATGAATTTAAGTCTAGTTAATATTGTTTGTTATTTTGTGAACTCCTCCTCTGTAGTCATGTCACTCACAGAAATGTTACTCTACTTTAAAATCATAAGTTTTTACTTTTAAGAAAATTGTTTCGTTTTCAAGTCAATGCATATTTACTTACAATGATAACTACACCAATTTTTTACTGAAACTCTCTCCACAAAATTCAGATATAAAATTTATGTAAATGACAGTTTAGTTTTGCAAGTTGAGCTACAATACAATATTTACATTTCCTCGTGCATTCTATAAACGAGAAATGACGGTGATAACATAAACTATTTTTATGAACTTAAGCTTTTCAAAATACTATTTTTTTAAAGACCTTTAGTATCAGAGCTGGTGACACTTACTTAATATAGAACAGAAGTTATAGAATAACCATTAATTACTCCTTTAGAACTTAATACCTCTGTGTTGAAACATACTGACACCACACTAAATAAATGTAAAGACTTTGGATATTAAATAAGATTTTAAACTATAGGAATAAATGTTTACTTCTTTTTTATTAAAAGTAGTTTTTGTTTGAGATAAATATTCTATAATAATAAATGTTTTGTAGGTTAAAGTGTAAATTAGACATAACTAAATGAGGTTTTAAAAGATATGGTATAGTATGTCTCTCAAAAGTAAATTAAGAATTTATATCATGACACCTTAAAATCTCCATCATTGCACAGATCATATATTAAGACATGAGTTATAAGATCTTCATACTGCAATATTTTGACATGTCACACAAAATAAGACTCTAGGTCTTAAATAAAACCTTGAGTCATAAGAATACATAATTATCACTAATCATATCAGCTGTGAACACAAGTGCTATAGGCAGAAGTTATAGCAGTAGTGATTAAGAGTAATAGAAAAGTAGTATTATTGAGTATAGAATAAAAGTTAGATAGAGTATTGGGAAGCTTAGCTTGGTTTGTGCAGGAAGAGTGGCATTGACATTGAGGGTGTCAGAAGCTTAGCTGGTTAGCAATGGTCCTTGATTACACGTGTTTGGTTCTCACTGCTGCAAAACCAAAATGCTGAGTATCACCTCTCTGTGTTCGTTGCTTTGGGGAATCGGTCCCCGCTTTGAGGGTCGAGCCCACAAATGACTGCGAATACCATCGTTTTTGTCACTTCTCCCCACATAACTTATTATTTCTTTTTCAAATCATCTCAATAATCAACGATATGCTCTTAGTTAAGCTATAAATTAATAAAGTATCGTCTTAGTTGAGTTTTCACTGGTTGTGTTTTGCTAAAGTCTAAATTCCTCGCCCACATGGACCTCCATGTGATCCCTTAAAATGGGGAACACAACAATGCTGCTACTACTACCTAGTTTCTTGTAATCACTTATGTTAATATTATTATTATAACAGGTTTTAATTATACCAACCTGAAAGCTCCTTGTTATACATGGACTGCAACTACACGAGCACTGTTTCAATGTCTCTGGCTGATGATGGGTGATGTTCCATTGCACAGTATCACGTGCAATTAAACAATTATTTTCCCACTCTGGCTATTCACCATACGTGTTCACACACCACTGGGTGATGGTAACGGGAATGAATAACACACAAAAGCTACTGTGGGAGGGGTAAACACGTACAATTAAATATGGAAAATATACAAATGAAAAGGCATTTATACAAACACTATGCATGCATGACGATGCGAGCGGCAAGTATATTGTTGAATGCAACTTGTACGGGGAACACCACCACATTCGGAAGGAACCAGTTACAATGTAATAAGTGAGTGAAATGAAGAACAAATAAAGCATCAAATGTGACTTGTGTTGTGTCTGTATGTGATTGATAAAACTGAGAGGGAATTTGGCTAAAAGCCGAATCTTTTTTAATTAATTACGATAAATAATATTGGAACAAAACACACAAATGTTATTTCCAACAACGAATGAACCCAAAAAGAGAATCAGAGAGAAAAAGAATAAAACATATTTTCCTGCTACAATGACTGCTTCCACTAAGCATTTAAGAGAAAAAGAAAAAGGTTTTGCAAGTAAGCATGTGCCTTTGTATTGTTCATGCTCTAGCACAGTCAGGAAAAGGTGGAAGGCCCCTTTCATCACAACAAAGCACGCTTATTTTAAACTTCAATACCTCAACTTTCTTAATAATGAAGAACTGATTTAAAGATGTTACTCCTTTAATCCAACACTTCTTTTCGGTTTATTGCCTTCTGGAAAGCTATTTTTCTTTCTTTTTATACCTTTTTTTTTTTGTTTTAATAAATCTTCGCATCAGTTCTTTAAAACCCACTTGTCAACTTTTCAAAACGCTCATTTAACTTTCCCACATTTTCACATTGATTCTTCTACCTCCTTCTTTTTATCTTGACTAAATAGATGCACCAAATTAAGCAAAACGGGTTTCAAATAGTGAACAACAATTGAAATGCCAATTAAGATTGGTCCTTATCCAGGAATTTGTCAAGATATGACCTTGCCAAAGAGATTTGGATCTTGGCTTTGAATTCGAGCTTTTGATTATGAACTTCCTTCTATTTCACTATTTAACTATGAGCATGAGAATCTCATCAACTGCTTTAAGTATTCCAATCAATTTTGATAAATATAACTATCTGGCATTTACCCATTCGCTAATCTTTCTGGGTTTTTTTTTTTTCTTTTGCTGCCAACATGCACATAAGATATATTTTAAGACGACTGAACTAAGAACATTATTTCCCACTTTCTTTTTTTGGATATAAACACCCACTTGCCTTTTAACTGGAATAAAGAAAACCAAATCTCACTCACCACTCCCAAAAACTGCACTATAATTGCTATTTCAACAAGGTGTTATCTTCCACATATCACCTCACTATATTATCTACTTGCTCCATACCTCACGTGTAGTGTTTATCTTTTCTTTCTTCTTCTTAAATCAAGAAACATTGCTCTATATTACCTAAATTTTCTTAGACATTTTCAAAATAGAAGCATAATTTAATATCAAATCATTATTGTTCATATGATGATTTATACAAAACCACTCCATTACCATCTAAAACGTGTCTTAAGTAATCTTCTAATATATTTTATCATGATATTAAAAATAATGCGATGGCTTACAACCAATTAAGGTGAACTATGATGAGAAGGGATAAAAATAAAGTTCTTGTAATTAAAAATACGATTATATTATAACATCCAATCGTGTTTCGAAAAATACTACCTTAAAAAGAATATACTCATGTGAAGGCAGAAAAATAAAACAAGTACTGTTGATTTTGAATTTAGTATGATGAAGATTTTTCAAGTAAATAAAGAGGAGATGGGGTCCTCTTGACTGTTATGGGACCAAGTTCCATGAACAATTCCAGTTACATTAAAATTGTCCTGTTTGACAAGTGCATTTTTATTTAGAAGGAACAGTGTGAAAGCATCTGAAATGTTCAATATCTGTCGAGTGTAAAGTATTTCTCACAATATATACAGAATGCAATAAAGAAAACAAAACATGAGCCAGCGATTTGTGGAAAGCGAACTCACAAAAGTCTAAATTTAAGAAAGTAGATATAACCTTTTATGGTTATAATTATAGATTTGGATTACTCGTCTCAGATACTTCCAAAATTTGCCAGGTCAGAGGGTTCCCAATGCCATGGTCCTGGTAGTCAGTGACTCGATATTCTATTGCCAAATTACCACAAAACATTAATTTATGTTAACTTTGGCATCATCAGTTTCATTTCGACAAACCAAAACAGTTTTCGACATTCGCGTTTATGTTAATTTCTCCAAATGGCTCATTAACAAACACGGTCAATTTGAACAGTAGGTCAATTACGTTATCCAAGTTTATAGAATGTTCGTCAAACAAGACACTCTTTTTTATCGTAACATAACACTAGTTTTTAATACTTATATAAACCAATTCTGGGGCTTTCCGGTTTGAAAATATTAAAATAGATTGTTGTTATGTGTTGCGGGTTGTACAATTGTCCTGTAGAAGAAGTTAGGAAGACCAAGTCACAATCCAAGAGTGAGATTCTTAGTAGAACAATTGTTTTGGAAGAAATTGTTGTAAGTGGCATCAATTATTCCGTGACAGAAGTCAAGTGAACCGGGTTACAATCGAATAAATCGAGCGCTTTAGTTTATATTACACTCTTAAGTAAAAAGAGTTGTGCCCTGACCAATGACTATAGTTTTTGGCCTAGTTGTAAGCTTTTGATCCTAACAGTATGAACCTATGCTGAACATTAGTTTAAATTGGAACAGTGGTGTAATGAAACATTTCCAAAATGGCTGCTAAATAATCCAACAAATGGACCTTTAATTAATCGCCTTTAATTAATCGTTAACAAAGTCGAAGAAACAGTGACCATATCTCGGAAACAATAGAAATATATGTTTAGAGAATCGTTGTAATTTGTTTGAATGGAATAAGTCCTGGTTGAGGAAATTTGTGGAAAAGTTTACTGTTAGGTGCTATAACGTTTCCAATGGGGTAACGATCAACGAAGAATATGCTAAGAGCTTATGCCCATTCCTCAAATTTTACAAATTAGGATACGATAGGGAACTATTGCATGGCACGTTATGTCTTCATGAATTATTTAACGTAGATGTCGTGTCATGATATCACTATTGTATTTAATATCTCATATTCTGGAACGGTATTTGGGCTGGGTTCTCTGATACTGCTACTGTTTCTCACTGTTCATTAGCACGCATTTTACCACAACAGTAATGGTTACAAAACAATTAACTCGTTTAGGATTCTTTACTTCACCACGCCTTCAACTCATTCTTCATGCGGTATCAACAACAAACACAACTTTATTTCTGTGATTCAACAACAAATAATAGAGACGATTAAGTTTATTGTTATTATTAATTTTGTTCCACTATTAGTGTTGTAAGTCTTGCATAAATTAATGATAAGAGCAATTTATGATATAGAAGTGGCATCTTGATTGACTTAACTTTAAAGTCTAATTTTTAATAATCACTGAAAAAAAAAATCTTTTGAAATAATCATTTTAACTATATATATATTTAAGATTTAAGCTTGAGCTAAATAGTTTAGTACAAAAAATTAATTGATTTACATATATTATGTTAAGTTTTCGTGTTCAAATAAAAATACACCATTTTACTGCGGAGCTGAATTATTTAAAACACCCCTTTGCAATAATTCAACTGGGATTCATATTTTTTTGAAGGTCTCTTGATACCACATGTTTAAGAATACCTACCACTTTCCACTTTAGTTGTAAATAACTTTGATTTTTATCTTATTTTTAATAGATCCCACGATGGATCTCACATCTTTATATTTTTATTTCAAATTAAAATATTAACTTGTATGTATTTTACTTTTTTGAGACGACGAAAAAAATAGAAAGTAATTGTTTTATTTATCATAAAAAGTTAAAATATTGATGCTAATATTTTTTAACAGCACCCAAAATCATTCTCAGACAGAGCATATGCGTGGCGTCAAGCACCCACCCCATTTGCTAAATAATTATTCTGTCATAGGTAAACCCATCGGAAATTGTGTACAATAACATACGTAAACAAATATAAACAGTTATTATATAAGTACCAATTAATGATTTCAAAACATGCTTTCAATTGTAAAAAAAAAAACAAAGTATTTAAACACAATCTCTTTTAAGCAGATACTAATGTATTGCCCCGGTACATCAACCATCCAATGGTGTAGTTAGTTGATGATATTTTTGTTTTGGAAAAAAATAATTTAACCTTTTTTGTCCTCAATGTGTCGCAGAAAAAGTAAACAAAGAACAAGTACCTCGTCAATACCTAGTGCATCAACGAGCTAGGCCCAGTTTCAAATAACCAAGGCCCAAATCGGAGTTTCATTACGGCTTCTCGGACCAGATTGATAACATACGATTATTGTTTTTTGGGTTTCTTCCTGCACCTGCACCCCCAAATTTATCATTGCTTCCCATTTTGCTCCACATAATTATATATTAAAGAATTCAACATATGTTTTTATCTTCTTCACCTAAAAACCCTTCTTTCTGCACCCAAACCCTTGCTACCTTTCGCAATGCAAAACCAAGCATGATTGTAGCTGTCTTTCTCTCGTTGTAGCCGCTTTTCTCTCACATATTCTATACAACAAAAATGAAAAAAAATGAGACCATGATTCCATTGAGATCACAAAAAACGATATAAAACATCAATGGAACAAGTGACCAAGAACTTCTCAGCAAACACTAGAAACCTCTCACAAATACTAGAAACCTCCCAGCAAGTGATCAAATTAGGGACTTCTCAGCAAGTGATCAGGGACCCTTAGCAAATGTTCAGGGACCCTCGGCAAGTGACCAAGAACTTCTCAACCAAAGACATCTCAGTAGAGACCATAGACCTATCAGCAAAGACCAGGAATTTCTCAATAAGTCACAGACCTCTCAGCAAGTCATCTGAGACCTCTCAGCAGAGACCAAGGACCTCTCTGCAAGTAACCACGAACCTCTAAACAAGTGACTAGTAACCTCTCAAAAAGTTACTAATGACCTCTCAACAAGTCATCTGAGACCTCTCAGCAGAGACCAAGGACCTCTTTGCAAGTAACCACGAACCTCTAAACAAGTGACTAGTAACCTCTCAAAAAGTTACTAATGACCTCTCAGCAAGTGATTAGGAACCTCTCAACAAAGATTAGGGACCTCTCAGCAAGTGACCAAGGACCTCTCAGAAAGTGATCAGGGACCTCTTAGCAAGTGATCAGGAACCTTTCAGTAAGTGGTCAAGGACCTCTCAACAAGTGACTATGGACCTCTCAGCAAATGACTAGAGACCTCTCAGCAAGTGACCATGGACCTCTCTGCAAGTTACTAGGGACCTCTCAGTAAATGACTAGAGACCTCTCAACAAAGACATAACCTCTCAATAAATGGCCAAGGACCTATCAGTAGAGACGAGAGACCTATCATGGACCTCTCAACTGAGATCAAAGACCTCTTAAAGTGTGATCAAAGAGCTCTCAACAAAGACGAATGATGTAGCTATTACAAAAATCTTACTCGTTTATGGATATATATATATATATATACACACACACGAAAGTATTTAATTATTTTTCCTTGTAAAAACTTCTAAACATATATTATATACTATATTCTTAAAGAATTAATTGTATGATTGAATATTACCTATGACATATTAACATATTTTTAGTTTTATATATATATATATATATATATATATATATATATATATATATATATATATATATATATATATATATATATGTGTGTGTGTGTTAGTGATTATTTAAATCACATATTTGTTTAGTGTGATTTTTTTTTAGAAAATTAATTAAAATTTAAAGAAGATCATGAGAATGATATATACCTGCTATTCAAAGAAAATGATGACAACACATGAATCTCAAACTAATAAGGATAAGGATAAAAATAAAAATAAAAATAAATATAAAAATTTAATTTTAAAACAAAAACAAATATAATCAAACTTGTAATTTACTTGTCTAATCTTACTTTTTTTATACGCGTTTTTTAGATAAAGAGCTTAAAAATTAATTTAAATTTGTTATTTATTACAAAATTCCAAAGTATTCTTATCTTCTTCTTCTTCTTTTTTTTTATGTATATATACGTTCGTAGTTTACGTTTAAAATTTACAATACCCACACACATGTACATTATACTTTTTTAATAATATACACTCCCTGTAAATTATATTCTCTAACTTGGAGAATAAAGTTATTAATCCTCTAATTAGACATTATTAACGTACTCTCTTCTTTTTCATGCGTGAGGTATCTTTCCTATGTAGTTATTTCAATCATTGACATATCTCTCATGATTGTTTAGAATTAATTCATTTTTTTTTCATGTCATCTGTTTAAATACATTTATTACTTATTTACTTTAATTAAAAAAAATCTCAATTTCAATATAGTTTTTACAATTTAAAATAATAATTTATTATATTACAAAGTTTTATTTCTATATATTATAATTACATAAAAAAAAAAAACTTACCTTGTATGTATATGCCAAAATAGTGCATCTTAAATATTTGAGTTTCTTTTATTTTATTAATATATAATTGCCTCCTTATTTAATACCTAACTTTTAATGAAGAATTTGTTAATATTTTTGTGTTACTATTTTTGTAAGTTGCATATTTCTAATAGTAAAATTTAGTTTACATGATTTGAAATTTTTAAATCTCAACTCGTATTGAAAAGCTAGTTTAATTTAAAATATTAGTATTGTGAGTTTAGGTTTTTATTTCCTGCTCTCTGAATTTTAAATTGCTTACATTTTATTAAAACCAAACACATTCGTACTACAATTTCCAATTAATTTAGTCTTTATTACGGAAATGAATTCTGAAATTTGGAATGACTGGGGATTAATTATTGTCAGCTACCATTTCTGGGTCCCATCACGTCGGCAACAATGAACTCCCTCTTTTTCATTTTATTTCATATATAATATAATAAAACATAAATTATGAAATATATCTTTAATCCAAAATTATCAAAAAAATTATTTTAGTTATTGTAATTCTTTTTTTCATTTTTCATCACTTAAGGGTTAAAGTTTTATTTGTAGTTCATATTATTATATAATACATCTTAATATTTAATATGATTAATAAAAAATCGAGTCATCATTGAAGAAATAAATATCAAAATTCATATATTTTAGACAGATACAAAATAATAGCTTTACTTTTGGAAGATGAAAAAGCAGAAAGATATACTAAGACCAAAATCAACGTACATTTCTTTATACAAAAATATATTTAAACCAGAAATAATGAATCTGGTATTTTTTAAAAATTCATTTTTATATGTAAAATGGAACCTTATGGCGATGACCAGCATATTCTACCCTTATTTGATGACATTAAATCAAGACAGCGACATATTATTATTATGATAACATATGGATGACGGAATTCTCAACCAAGGGTGGAACTACACCATTCGTTTTTAAAATTATAACTATTTATCCAGTATTATTCCTATTATGAAAATTTCTGATTTAGACAATTTTCATAATCATACCATTATTTCATAATCACAAAATAATTAAGTTAAAACTATCCCCATTCCCAGTTAAGTAAAAAAATAAAACCATTAAAACAAAAATTAATGCGTACTTTAGCTCATGTATCAAAGTCAATTAACCACGTACTATGAAAAATCCACTGCAAATACAAACTTTAATCTAATTCACCACAGACAAATTGAAGACGAAATCATTTATATTTCACTTTCGAAGCATCAATCAAGCTGATTTAAAGAAAACCTAAAACTATAATTATCTTAAAAGAAAAAAAAAATCAAATACCAAACTCAAAAAGATCGTGAATTATAATAAATTAAAAAAAAAATCAATAAAAAGAAAAAAATTGGGAAAGAAAGTATTTATAACGTGCCATCTATGAGCTATATTATTACACTCTCTGCTCATTAGTCATCAAACTTAACCCACCCCACTCCTTCTCCTTCTCCATCTTCATCTCACTCGCATGGCAACCCCAACGCGCCTCCTCCCTCTCCTCCTTTATCTACTCTCGCTATGCTTCGTCTCAACCGTTAGATCGGTAAGCCTTATTGTAACGTTACTCTTCTTCTTTTCCTTTTTATTTTTTATCTTAATTTTGTCAATAATTAATAAAAGAAATATTTATGTTAATTTGATGCAGGATGATGATTGTGTCTACTCGGTTTATATTCGGACGGGCTCCATCTTCAATGGAGGAACCGATTCAATAATTGGGCTCAAGCTCTACGACGCGCTCGGCAACGGTATATACATCACCAACCTCGAAACCTGGGGCGGGTTAATGGAGCCGGGTCACAACTACTTCGAACGGGGCAATCTCGACATTTTCAGCGGTAGAGGTCCATGCTTGGATGAGCCCGTTTGCGCCATCAATATAACTTCGGACGGGTCGGGGCCCCATCACGGCTGGTACGTAAACTACGTCGAGGTCACTTCCACCGGGGTCCACGCGAACTGCTCTCAGTCGTTGTTCACGGTGGAGCAGTGGATCGCAACCGACAGGTCGCCTTATCAGCTCTGGACTGTAAGGAACAACTGCCCAAACGTCTTGGGTCTGGCCCGTTCTAAAGCCCATTTCACCGATGTCGTCGGCTCTCGAAATGGGCCTGGGTCCGGTTTCTCTGTTTCGGCCCTGAAACGTTCGCGGGCAGGGATGTTATTTATGAAGTGGTAGTTGTGGATGGTTGTGGTTCTGTTGTGCGGTAGTTGTGTTGCGAAACATGTGTTTTTTCGGGGATGCTTTTGTTTCGGTTTGTTTATGCTTTCTCCTTAAGGTTGTTCTGGCATTACTGAGAACTACCCCTTTGTATTTATAGATTGTTTATTAGTATTGAATAAGATTCGTCAGGACTTTTATGTACTGGGGTTATGTTCGAAAAATGACTACTGCATTGCGTGTGTTAAAAAAACTCTAAAAGAGGGAAACACATTATTAATTATATTTTTAGTATACATTTTTGGCTTAACTGTAACATTAGTTTTTTTTTTCGTAAATTGAATTACTCGCGTTTAATCTTTTACACTTTTTCAATTTTTTTATTATGTTTTGTTTAAAAATTATAAAGTATATACACCTAATTATTTTGAAAAAATATGACTTTGAATAATGAAATATTTAATTTGATTAGTTGATTTTTTTTAAAATAGAAATAACAATAATTAAAGAAATTATTAAATGAGAATTTGGGGTCTAAGAAGATACTAGAGGTGGGCCCAAACACCTAGCCTCGGAGCTAAAACTTCCTCTCTATTTTCACAAGTGGCGGTCTTTCTTGCGTCATCGTAAATTTCTCTCTGCACTTCTATATAAATAAACTTTTATTTTTATAAGTAAATAAATTTTTAATTATAATTTAAAATTTTAATTTTCTCTTAACTTCCTTTAATATTTGAATTGTATAATTATATAGTCATTTTATATTTTCAAATTATATAATTCAAATTTGTTTTTCTTTTTTTAATTAGTTTTCAGATTTAAAATTGGCTTTCAGATTATATATTTTGAAAAAAAAAATTAGGCAACCTATAAATCATTTTTAACCTATGAATTACATAAAAATGAAATTTTGTACAAAGGTACAACTAGAAATTGAAAGAGGTGCAGGAAGAAACAACCCAACAGATGGAGTTAAGGGCGCGAGTATGGCCGGTTAAAATGTTCAGAACAAAAATATTTTTGAAAAGAGATAGAGAATTCAACGTTGTATAAAGTTTTTTTTTTAATATATGAATGTTCATATGTACAAATAAAGCAAAGTTGTTTTGTATTCTCAAAATGAATTGATGCAATAGAAATTGACATACTTATAAACAATACAATCAACATCACAACACGCTACATCTTTTGTTTACTGTGTCCCATATTTATCTTTTATCTTCCACTATAAATATTTTTGTTCAAATAATTAAAATTTGTTTCACTACTATTACTTTATGGGCTGAAGAGAAATTTCTCCTTATTAAACTTCGTGTTATGGCAAAATCATAGAGAAATTTCTAGTGTCCGTTCAAAATTCTTCAATTAAGTGTAGTAGAATTTGTCCCACTAGAATAAAGAAACTTTGGAAGAGATACTTTAGGTAGGTTTTCATGTTTCACTTTTACACAGTGTGGGACGTGAGCGAAGAAATTGTGGGGGTGCAGGAAGTAAACGCTGGAAAAGAGTTATATGGATCATGCTCAAGGCCTTTATCATAGGCAATGCAAGACTCCTTAAACTTTGGTACCTTGAAATTTTGAAAATCACATACTTTATATTTAGAAAATTACGACACAAAAGGAAATAAAAAGACAATTGAATTTCACACTTTTCTCGCTCTACCAGAACAACGGAATGTGTTATAACCATCAAAAATTAAATAAAGGAACTGCTTACTTATAATATAAATTGTTAATTTTTGGTTATTTGAGAAAAAATAGGCTTAACTAAAATAATACTATATCATAATACATTATAAAGTCTATTTTCCCCACATAAACTATTTTCCATTACATCACAAGAGTATATTCACATTTCGTCCCCATAATATTTATTCACTTATCTTTAAATATAATTACAGCATTAAAATACATTATAGAAACAAAAAATATTCGATCCTTTTGTTTCATTGGCTGGTGCATATGCTGAAAGGGCATTCTACGAGAAAGAAAAAGCATTTTGGTGTATGTTTTGTGTCAGAAGGAGCATGAGGCCCCCCAATCCAAAACCAGATAATAATTATAACTTCAATTTATTGTGTTTTGTCATGAGAAGATAATCAACAAAAATGAGCATTATTATGATACATTGATGAAGAAAAATCAAACGGTGAAGATGATGAGTGTGTGGAAGATTTGAAGCATGGATTTTGGAATAATGGACATTAGATTAGAGGTTAGAGGTCCCATCATCATTTCCCAATCTTTATTTGATTTACCACTTATCTTTGTAGGTGGAGGAGACGTGACCACATCCAGTTAATTAATTAATTAATAATAATAATACAAATTAAAGCAGTTTTACATCTTCAAGTAACTTAAACAATACTACATACATAATTAGTTCAACAGTTTTGGTCAGATTAATGGACGGCCACGTGTGCCTATGTATTTCTACATTTCAAGGAGTCGCCAAATACAGTATATATATACGGTGCAACCGTTGGTATTTTAATTGCTTAAAAATACAAAAATCACAATATTCTACTACAAAAAATCTTAGAGATGCTAGCCGTGGAACTATGATAGGAATTTTGTTTATCAGAAATTAAAATTGTATTAGAAATTATATCGATATACATTAATAATATATTTAATAGAAAAAAGTTACTTTGGATATTTAATTAGGGTTCTGATGAAGATGGTGCATAATAACTTGCGGAATTTTTCCATTCGTTCTTTCTCTGATAAAAGTTCTGTTATTAATTATTTAATTAATGTGATGAGTAGTAATTAGAACTTGGGCGTTATTTATGCACCAGAAAAACTAAAATTGTACAACTTCCACCAGGAAATAGGTCAAAGGCGGCTAGGCAGGCTTCATTTTTGCCTAACTTATTTATTAAAAAACTAAACTTAATCAAAAACATATTTAAATAAAATCAACATACTTTAAATGTAATAAAAACTTTTCACGTGATAAATTGACCTATTTTTATACATTATATAATTATATTTTTACGTGTTATATATATATATATATATATATATATATATATATATATAGGTATGTATGTAAGTATAATCATATATATTAGAATAAAAGGAAGAGGTAAAGTTGTTATAAATCTGAATCCTAACCATATATTATATTTTTTTAAGTAATTTTTCAAATGGATAAAATTTTCATACAAACTAAGTCAAACATTAGAAAGAAATATCAATATCTTAAATTAATCAAAATCAAACTCAGATTTTATTTATTTTTTTATAGGAATGACAATGCGAGCCAGCCCGACCCGTTTAGGTGTGACTTGTTCCGTTTAGGTTTGACCCATCTTGTCCCACATAATTTATGTGAGCTGTAATCATTGGTCCATCAGACATATTACTTGGTACGTGGGCTGATTTGTTTTTTTTTTAATTTATTTTTGAGTTCATATGATAAAACTTTCGATGTTTAAAAATTGAGAAACTTTAAGAAGTTTACAAAATTAAATAAAGACTTTTGGAAGTTAGATGATAAATTGATAATTCAACATTTTCATCATATTTATATTCATACTATGACATACACAATGTATTTTTTAAATTTGAGCACATTAAAAAATACATAATACTTAACTTTTTTCAATTATATAAAAATTTGAAACGTTAATGCAAAATAGCTAATATACACAAGTGCAAGATTTTTTTTATGCGGGTCATGGACTTATATGAGCCGGACTACTACGTGCCTGCATATTCACTACCCTGGTCCATCTTGCGTTTTTTTCGCGGGCCTGCATGTCTGTTTGACATACCAGACCCATATTGTCATCCCTAATTTTGTATTCTACATATGAAATTAAAAATTATGAAAACAAAAATTATTAAATCGTTACGGTTAACCCTTTCAAATAATGTGTATCTTGCACCAAGGAAAAATATTTATCATACAAAAAGTGATATAAAAATAAAAATGTATAAAAAATGAGAGAAATAAATAGAACAGTGGCGGAGTGTGAGCACGTTGTTTCTCTGGGTGCAGTCTCGGTCCTCCTTCATTTTTGACCACGCTTTCACTAATCGCAGTGAGAGTATCTTCTATATTCATTTACTTTAAATGCGTGTTTGTGGCATTCAATAGAGAAGAACTTCAAATAAATGTAACCACAATAAATCTTTAATCAAAAACAAAATTTTGAATTCAGAAAACGATATCGTGAGGGCCCATCTTCTTCACGTTAAAGGACTTCTGAAAAGCTTGTCCCTGTAAGACCAAAAAATACTTCATTTTTAATTAAAAGTATAGTAAAAGCCTATACTTTTAAGGATTGGTGTAACATGTGTTGGGAAATCACAACACCCTCTCTCTCACTCTCTCTCCAACTCCAAACTTTTGTAATTTGCAAAAAATTTCCATCAGAACAACTACATATACCATTAATACATACCAAAGCTAAAATGAGTTTCCATTTCAAATTTCCAAGTTCCAAGTTCCAAGTTCCAAGTTCCAACCCTACTTGAAAATGAGTCATTAGCGCCAAAAGTGGTTAAAAAAATTGTGGTCAGTGAATTATATATATCTTGCGTACATCTATTACGTGTAGACCTAGAAGACGTGGGAGAAAGGGTGTACATGGTTTGGTTTGGTATGAATTTCATTATATTATATATATGATTATTTATTTTTATTTTTTTTATATATAGCTAGGGGGCAAATACAGACCATAGGTGTATCAAAAAGGAGAAGGCATATAAATATTACACGTACAAGTGACAACGACCGCTACATATTCTTCAAACCAAGTTGATTATTTAGAAAATTATTAAATTAAATTTATTATTGAATGGTGAGGGTGGGAGTTGCAAATAATAATTATAATAATGATAAAAGGCAACACCTCGGTTGCTATTTAGTTTGGATCGTTGGAGCGAATTTGGATGTTGTTGAACTGATTCAGCTATTCAACCACACAGGAGAATGACAAACACAAGAAAGATGTTACAGAAAAGCAATCATCTGAAAGCAGAATATATAGGCTTACATGATAAATATCATGATTTTCCTTCTGCATCTTTTAGCAGAGCAAGACTGTGAAAGATTCCTTCACCTTTTTTTTTTCTTTTTATTATGCATATTTTATTTTTGCTGCTATATTGTATTATATATAATATAAATAATTTAGTGTAGTAAGTAAATTGATTCATTTTTTTTTTGCCATGAATATGAGTCCAGGGATATGAAGTAGTAGTGTATCAAAACAATCATGTGCATAAATCAAGATATTATGTACACATGCGTATTGGAAACCTAAACATGCCGATTCACTTTTCTTAATTTTTATTTATTTTCCTCACTTTTTTACGTCTAAAGTAAAAAACAAATTTTCTGAATTGTTATTTTAATGTACCGTAATATAATTAAGCTACTAATAACATCTTCTCTCCCTGAACTCCATATATATCTGTTTTTTTTTTTTTTTTTTATTTGGGAGTAGGAAATCAGAACCACAACTCTCACATACTTTGACCATTGGAGGGTGGCATCACCCTAGATAGCTACCATGTCTACCCCACTCTGATATTTTTTTTCCAGATGAAAGCAGAAGCCAAAGCAGGGTGTTTTTTTAAGAGAAAGAAAAGGCTAGAGAACCATCCTTTTCTTCTTCCCCCCGGCCCCTCTTTTTCACACAAAAACACTCACTCTTTTCTGTTTCACTTGTGAAACCCTAAGATAGTTCCTTCTCCTTCTCTCTCTTTTTCTCTCTCTTTCTCACTCTCAAGCTATCCAAACTCAGAACTCTCTCTCTCTCTCTCTGCAAACTGCAACTATTATTAAATACACCCTTGTTTACGTGTATCCTCCATTTCACCGAAAGACAAATTAAGTAAAAGCAAGGGAAGAAGAAGAGAGCACACCCACAAACTTTGTACGGGTTTTGCAGATCAGAGCCTCAAAGACGTGGGTGTTGTTGGTACACTCTCTCTATATATCTTTTCCTTCCACATAACCACAAACACCTTCTCTCTGTTGCTAATTCTATCCTCTCCCATACCCCTACCTCATTCTCCCACACACCCAGTAATAACCAATAACCGATCAACAAATATCTCTGCCTCTCTCTTACGTATTTCCATTTTCGGCTCTCATGGATTCGCCCAACAGTGGCAGTATGCAATCCTCCAGCACCGCCGGTGATGAAGACTACGACTCACGCGCCGACCCTTCCTCATCATCCTCCATCTCTGCCTTCCTCAACAACAACCCGGTTCCTCCGCCGCAACCAACAACGTTAACCACCCATGTTCCTCCCTTCCAAACCCACGTCTTCGACCCGTTATCCAATTACTTGGATCCAACACAAAGATCGCAGTCACACCCCAACGCCAGCCAAATCCTTAACCTCGACATGATGTGGAACACGGTTGCCAGATCCGAACCCGATCTCGCTGGCTTGATGCCTACCTCTTCTTCACCCTCCACGCACAACAACAGCAGCAGCCAAGGCTTTCTGTTAACTCAACTGGGAGCAGGTCAAAGTCAACCACGCGGAGGAGGAGGAGGTGGTGGTGTTAACGTTGCTGTTTCTGCTTTTCCCACCACTCTCGCTCCGGAAAGTGCTTCTCCACGAGGAGGATTTGAACAAAACAGTACCAACAACAGCAACACCAACGTGGTTCGAAACCCGAAGAAGAGGTCGAGAGCTTCTAGGCGTGCACCAACTACTGTGCTCACTACGGACACCACAAATTTCCGAGCCATGGTTCAGGAATTTACTGGCATCCCAGCCCCTCCTTTCACTTCCTCGCACTTCCCGAGAACCAGGTTGGATCTCTTTGCTTCTTCTAATGCATCTTCCTCCGCGTTATTAAGATCCGCTTCCTCTCATTTAGAACAACAACAACCTCCTTCACAAACGCAAACACAAACACCGTCTTATCTTCTCCGCCCCTTTGCACACAAAGTCCAAGCTCAACCCTCTTCTATCCCACACAACAACGCTTTTTCTCCCATGTTGAACACCTTGCCTTCCAACAACAATTCCGCTTCCACTTCAACCCCCATTCACTACCAGCACCACTCCCTAAACATGCACAACCCAATTCTCAGCCTCCAATCCATTCTCGGGAACAACGACTCTTCTGTTCTTCTTGGTTCCAAAACACAACAACAGCAGCAACGACAACAACCCTCCTTGGAAATCACGCCCGGTGCCGTGGACTCGCACCTCAAGATGGGTGGCTTGGAAGAACTGGGATTGAGCCATGCGCACGTTGGTGATCATCATCACCATCATCATCATCAAAACATGAACTTGGTTACTTCTTCATCAGATGGAGCATTGTCGAGGGTCAACAACAACATAAGCATAAACAACAACATGCGTGGTCCTTCTTCGGCAGACTGGGCCCAGGCCCAAAGAATTGGCGGCAGCAATGATGGAGGGGTTTTGAGGTCTCTGAGTGGAGGCACTGGCACTGCTACTGCCACCTTAAACTACAGAAGCAGTGTTTCGGATTTTCATGGAGAGAAGGGAGCACCGGAATGTGCTGTGGCTGCAAGAAGCGAAGGTATGGTTGAATCGTGGATTAATTGTTCTTCTGATTAGAGCAGGAACCAACCAACGATCAAATGGGAAAAGAATATGAACAAAGTAAAAAAGGCATGAGATAGATTCATAAATATAATTTCATACGCTTTAATTCATGAGTGATGAGAGACAGAATATTGGTAATTGGTATCCTCAGCTTAACCATGACCATCAAATTAATTAAACACTATTTTTGGCTCCATTAGAAGAATTATGCGTAAATAAGTAGTTCTACCTTGTCTTTCTCTACTTTTTCTTTTTGTTTGTTATCCTAAAAAAAATCTCAATTCTGGTTTTGATTTACATATATACACAGCCATATATATATATATATATATACACACACACACACGAAAGAATCCTGGAGAGGTTTCGATCGTTTGGACGTTTGTTCCATAATTTGTGTCTCTATTTGGTGAACTAGAAACTGCAGTATCAGTTTGTGTTCATGTCACTGTATATGGATTTTGGTTTTGACTTGTGTGAAATTATCGTTCAGAGAATGTACAATGTGCAGCATAGATTGAACTACACAGACAAAACTGTATGTATCCTCTCTTTTCCTGTTTTTGTCGCACCTTCTATTCTGATTTTACCTCTAATGTTTGTTTGCCATTTTGTCTGCTTCCTTGCACACTTCTTCTGTTCTTCTACACTTTTTTTTTTCTCTTTTCCAATTTTTTAATTTGACGGTCATTAGATTCTAGGAGTAATTTGTGGCAAGATTTGGGGATTCTAAGTTGCCGCAATCTCGTTTTATCAAAATCAAAGACATGTTCATGTGTTTTTTAGACATTTACATAAAAAAATAGTTTCTCATTCTCTCAGCACCTTATCAAAACAAAAAAGTACAAGTTCAAAATTAACTTTCAAAATAAACTAAACTAAACCGGCATACAGGTGTATGTATTATCGAATGTAATGTGTTCCACAGTTTCCAGCTATAGCTCCATGCATTCACACCTTCACTAATATTTTATTTTTCAAAACAAAATTTAAATCATTCCCTGTTCATATGTTAATTTTTAAATGCTACAATTAATAATTTTTTGCATTCAATTCTCAACACATGATAAAGAATCTGTTTGATAATTAATCACAGGCTTTTGTTTTTTTTCTATTAAAAGTATAACATCAAAGGGTGAAAACAAATTATAAAAAACCTGCCATGTGATTATTACTGAAGGAAGTAATTTATATTTGGATTAGGACGATGGCTAAGTAAAAAAAAAATGATCTTCCTTATCAGAACATTTATGTTATCACTATCATCTGTCATTTTTAATAAATATTTAATATTTCTTGATTCTTAAACTATTGCGTTGATGGTAACGCGAACAGTGGAGTGGCCTAAATTTGGCAAGTATCAGTGGGTGACTTCAAAAACTGTTACTTAAAACTAAAAAAAACATGATTTTAAATAAAATGTTTTATTCCTTGATCTGAATTTAGAAAAATGACGGTGTGGATTCACGGAAGAAGAAAGTTTATTTGAATGATGAGTTTAATATAATGTTGATTGAATTTGAGGAATATTTTATGCGTATAATTAGTTATACTAGGTATAGAATATGTAGGCATGATGTGCGAAAGATGTGGGCAGGTGAACAAATTATGAATATATTAAAATAAATTTAAAAAAAAGGTTATTGGGTGAAAGAAAAATGATATTACGAAAAAAGCGAGCATTGATTTAGCTCTCCATCACTTTTTGTCTGTTTTCGATTTCGCACCATACGCTTATTAGTGTGAAGAAGGAAAGAGAAAGGAAAAAAGTGGTACGCGTGCATGTTCTATTACACTCATGAATAAGACTTTTTATCTCGATGGATTTAATGCATGTGGGATCTGCAAGGAACCTCTATAAATTTAAAAGTACTTGTTGTAGGTAGAAAGAAAGAAAGTAAGAAACCACTCAATGGAATCAGACTTTCATGCCATGGTTTATTATTAGTTGGTTGGACTTCTTAAGTATCACCTTAATTAATCTCTTTACTTCAAATAATTGACCTCCAAAAAATCACCATCATCTATTTTTTTAATGCAAATTTCCTTATTCAGTCCGTGGAAAAATCAACTTTTTTTTTTCTTCTTCTTCACAACAACAACAATCATATGGTCCATATCGCCTAGCCAAGACAGAAAACATGTGAAGTTTCAAATTATATATCAAACATGGAAATGATTCACTTCTGTATTTAGAAATAATTCATTATGTTCATTCACACGTAAAGGAAAAAGCTTGGTGGCAGTAATTAACATTGATGCAGGTACGTCCATTCTATGTGCTAGAAGGGCTTAAATCTCACTTAATTTTACCTAATACACGACTTTGGGTTGATTTGAATAAATATTTTTGTTAAAACTTTTATGGGATGCTTATAATTTTGTTAAATTTATATAAAAAAAATATCTGCGAACAACCAACCAACAGAGAATAAAATACAAGCGAACAGGTATAAATATATGTATCTTTAATTTAATCCAAAGCACATTTTGATATTGACATGTCAAAATTTTATGAGTTCATTTAAATACACACTTTAAAGATAAGCTTTAAAGTAATCTTCTCCGAACTAAGTATATTATGCGATGGTCTACCCCACTCTCTTGACAGTGCATTTAAATCGATAAAACGAGTTAGGTTTGAAAGAGAGGTGATAAGCAATATCTGAGAAAATTTCATCTTTATGTCTGACATCATTGTGACAAAAGAAGCAAAATATAGCCACTCATATTAATGTTCAATTATGAAGATTTCTGAAGAAAAAATTATGAGAAAGTCTTGTGCTTGAGACTCCCTTGTAATCTTTGAAGTTAAAGTGATTTGTGTTGTGCCTTTGCATGAAAAGTTTGTAATCTTTTTTATTTCTTTGATTGATATATCATGATCTTTTTTCATTTCAGCTTTGGGTTTAAAAATTGAATGATGAGACATGAGAGGGAGATACATAGATATATGTGAACATGGATGACATTCAAAAAACAAATTTGAATCCCTTGTTGTAAAGTGAGGCACATGAATCATGAAAAACCTTTGAGAAAAGAAAAGGGTGCACTTTTTTACACTAATAAACTTGGAAGACTTTATGAAAAATTTAAATAAAACTCAAATGATTAGGCATCGGATTTTGAGAGATTTGTTAGGGGCAGGCCTTGTGTTAGATTTGATGCCAAGTGACCTTTGACATTTTTTCATCTTAGGGCCCATGCCAATGAACAAACCTTTCACTTCCTCTTTAGCAATCATGCTTTTTTTTCATCATTTTCTAAGGCTCATACACACACACCCAAGCTGCAAAAAGTTCTCTCTTTTCTTTTTCTTTTTCCCTCTATAAATTTATACCAATCAAATTCAAAAATTGCACCGTGTCTCAAACATTTCAAAACATATAACACTTATTAACAAAGTTTTTACATGAATGATAGTAACAGTAGTTATCGGAAAACATGCAGTGTCCTACAATTTTGAGCCTAAGCTCAAAAAGATGAACAGCTTTAAGCATCGTCGCGAATAAGGCTGCACTGTTTCCCCCTCTTTGCTCGAAACCATTCCTTCACAGGGAAAAGCATCGATTCAAGTACCTTATGCCGGAAAAAGACAAACCACACCGTATCCTTTAAATTACATTAAACATAATGTCTTGTCCCACAAATCTAGGTTTTAGATTTCCTCACTCGTGATTCCAAACATTAAACTAGAATTAATTAATCAACCCTTTTCCACCCCCTACGATTATGGAATATGCGCGAAATCAATCGTGCTGTTATGCACTATATAATATATATACACACACCTATGCCATTCCTCTATTTATAATGATCATAATATTTTCTTTTTCTTCATAATGCATGTATAAATAAACACATTATTTTGTGCTGCTTTAGTATTTATCTTCCTTTCAGCATATGTCCAATCCAGCCTCTAAAGTTTTATTTGGTGGATCGAATTGATGCTTCGTGGATTTTCATTTTTAGAACATTCCTTGACGAGTGCCCTGTTCATGGATGCAAGTTAAAGAAAGATGGCCCCAGAACCAGCTGTAGCCGCGGGTTTTCACTCCTCAAATTCCACACTTTTACTCAATAGTCAACGTTTAAATATGCACTTACACAACACAACCATCGAAATACTTCTCATCAACTTTTACAGTAGAATTATTTTTGTCACCTAAATTGCTTCGTTTTGTGTGCGTGTGTATGCTTGTATTTTGTCCCATTGTTCATCCCTCTCCTTAAGTTTCAAACTAAATTAAACTTCCCTGTGTTACTGTTGTTCCTTCTTAGTCTTTCCTAGCATTATTCAAATCATATCTTTTTCTTTTTGTTCGTTTTATGTCACCACACTCAATGTTGGAGTTGTGCATTTTCATGTATACACTTTTATAGGTAATCTAGGGATAAGAAGATATCTGTTACAATATTTACAAGTGTACCAAATTACAAAGTAATAAAGTGATAAGTGGAGACATCCTCAATAGAAAGATATTTGTTAGAATATTGGCAATTATGATTATTTACTGATCAAGGCAAAAAAAAATTAAAATAATAAAAATATTATTTTTTGTTTAGAAAATAATTCTAAATTATTGAAAATAAATGACAGAGACTTCACTGTAGTTAGATTTCATGTACAAATTTAATATAAAAATACATGTTAAATATTTTTTATACACTAGTAGACTTCGCTGTTAAATATTTTTTTAATATTAAAATACATTATGTAGGATAACTATTGTTTAAAATTTCCATATAGTAAATAAAAGATGTGTTAATAAAGAAAATATTTCAAATTTTATCTTAATTGTAGGATTCATTAATCAAACTAAATTGAATATTCACATTAGTGTGAATTTTTCTATAAAGTGTTTAAATTTGTGTAATATTTAAGACTCAAATAATTAAATTAGAAAATTCACATCTTTATAAATGGTCTATAAGATGTCGTTGCGTATACATGGCACAGATTATTCACACATCACACCAATGATTAGTATTATGATTAGCGAATCAAAGCGGTAGTAATTGTGGACGATTGAAATTTTGTTAAGTTTATTTATGTCCGATAGGACTTTAAATGGAAAATTATTAGTGGAGATATGATTTATAAAAGATAATTAGCTTCAGCTGGTTGAACTAAAAACATGATATAAAAATAGTAATTCCCCTTAATGGTATTTTAATTATACTTTGAAAAGGTTAATTTTGAAGGGAAGGAGAGTCCTTAGTTAGAGTGTTGACGTTATATTGTGTGTGATAAAGTGGGTCAGATGTGGTTTTCACGAACTCTACTCTGTCTGCCACTATCCATACTTTCACCAACCCTAGCCCTTCAAATAATGCTGTTTCGTGCCATTCAAATTATACTACAGAGATTAATTTTTTGTCATAAAAAAATTCAGTTTCTTTACAGATTTTTTTAATTATTACCGATTTTTTTTAAATTGAAATCATGGTTTAAAATCTCATATTCTATTATTATAAAAATAAAAAATAAAATAAATTTATGTTTTTAAATGTTTTTTTATTAGAATGATATTTTAAGAGGCTATTTCTTCCGTGGAAAATATATTTTAAAACCCGGCTCATTTGCATGTTCTTATTTATCGAATTAAAAAAATATAAACACTGTATTTGCATAAAATAAAAACAAATTAAGTTAATAGTACTTTACATATATTTATTTTTTAAATTTACAGATGCTTCTTTTAAAAGTAAATAACGATAAAATATAAAGGGTTAAATATATTTTTGGTCCTTAACTTTCAGTGAATTTTGGAATTAGTCCATTTCGAAACTTTGGACCAATTTAGTCCTCATATTTCGAAATACGTGGATTTAATCCTTTTAATCAAATTTTGTTAATTTTGTTTGACATTTCAAACTTGTTTCATAACACTCAAATACAATCCTGAAATGCGTATGAAACATCAAATAAACCTAACAAAATTTTATTAAAATGACTAAATCTACGTATTTCGAAAGATGAAGGACTAAATTAGTCTAAAGTTTCAAAATAGACTAATTCCAAAATTCATTAAAAGTTAAGGACTAAAAACATATTTAACCCAAATATAAAATGAGAATTGCATTTCATCATACTCAATATCTAATAAATATAAAATGGCAGAATGCATTCGTATGGACCAAAAGGCCCAAAACATATGGACCTATTTCGGCCACTCAGCAAACAATGGACCTATTTTAGCCCAAACATATTGTAGCCCTAATATTTATAACATCACACTTTTACTACAGAAGCAACCAAGCATGGGGTGGTGGCGCAGTTGGCTAGCGCGTAGGTCTCATAGCTTCTGAGTTATCCTGAGGTCGAGAGTTCGAGCCTCTCTCACCCCAATGTAAATTTTTTACTTTAAATTTCAAAAATGTAAATTTTAACTTAATTTCAAATATGTCCCTTGTCACGGTTGGTTATTCATTAAACTGGATCAGTTCATTAATTACTTTTCAGAGTTCAAATCATGAAAAAAAAAAGAATAATCAAGATTTCATGTTCAAGATAAAATTCATTAATGTCATTTGGGGGAAATCTTACCTTTAATCTTTGAGTGAAGTTTCAATTTGATCATACAAGTTAAGTATGATTACAAGACAAACGTTATTGATGTTGCTTTCGTGCCATTCCATCCTTCTGAAACTTTATTTTTTTCTCTTTTCACTTCTCTTACTCTGTTACATGTTTTGCTCAAAAAGATTTTTTTTTTTTTTTGGTTTTAAAAGGTTAAATTTTAAAGTTATGACAATCTAATTGGATTATGTGAACAAAATATATTTAGTTTACTTCACATATCTTATTCTAAGTTTTGATTTTGTTAAAATCTTCACCCACTATCCGGTGGAAGAATTGATAGGGACAAAACTATTGAAGTCAAAATCTTTGTTTGACTCCGTTCTCCGTACCATATTCACAGATTAATTTGAGAACAATCAAATGTTCCGAAAACGGAATCTCAAATGTTTGACTTTTTTAATACGCGTTCCGTATTTTAGTGCTATTTGCTTTTAAAAAAAGTTAGCTAAATCCATATAGAAAACTCTACGAACTAAGAGTATCTTTAATGATAAATTTCATATCTTCTGTTTAAAAACAATCAATAGAAAACAAATGTTTTGTACTTTTATATTTGTAGTGTACGTAAAAGTATAAAATATTTCTTGACGATTTGATGATTTTTTTTTAATCACCAACTTTGTTATTGTTATTGTTTTCAATTACCGTATAAGTATAAACTGTTTATCGCCAAAAATAATTAATTAAATGTAAGCCCTTAACAGATCTTAAATTATTATCCCTCCCAACTCCCCATCAGCAAATAATTGAATTTGAACAGAAGAGGAAAACGTTGACTGTGAGTGGCTCGAAAATACAAGTTGATTCACCAACACTACGCAACACTTGACCCCATAGTTCAGTTTATATCATGTGGGTCCTTCTCATCTCATAAATTAACAAATAACAACCGAACACTTATGCTTCTGGATCATAAATTTTAATTTATCAATTCAAACTCAAAACGTTGTTGGCTGGAATTAAGCTTCTTGTTTTTTGTCTTTGCTTTTGATGTCCTCTTTCACAATAATTTGTTCTAACAATGGAGGACACTGGTTTTTTTAGATTCAATAATTAGAAGAAAAAGGGTGAAAAATGGGGCCAAACAACCAGAACACAGGGTGGTAAGGTTGTATTTGGCACCGACATTTCATATCTAGAACCTGCACACCATAACAAGGACAAACTTCACTAATTTATCAAAAAAAATTTAAAAAAAAAATCAAAATAAAAAGTGAGGTCATACTATTAAAAATATAAACAAATAAATGTCATTTATTGAAAATGTATGAGAAAGGTGCGTAATGGTTTTCGAACTAATGTACATTTTAAAAATTAGAGGATTGAATATTATATAAGTGTAGGTGGTGTTCAAATTAAATTTTCAAACATGACAAAAAGTATGAATCAGACTTACCAGCATGGTGTTAGATTCATGAAAGCAGAATTTCTGGAACAAAAAAGTCAACAATTTCAACCTTTGGTCAGCTTGTGTCTTTTCTTGTGGGACCATATTGTAATTGAAAGAACTTTTTTTTTATTATTATTATTTCTAACATTTTGAATATTCATTTTTTTCAGGGTTAGTGTTTACAGACCAGGCGGGTTTTGTAAATGATATCTTATTAAAAAATTGAATAATTCAAATAATTATCAATTTAAAAGATAGTTAAAATGATAGTGGAATTATATTAGAGTGATAATAGTGGGAGTGAATTGTTGCCTAATTTTTTTTTATGTGTAGTGTGGTCAAAGTCGTAGCGTTTTGTGAATGTGAATTAATTAGGCAAAGTGTAATGTAATTAGCATTATCGAGATCCGCGATCCACCCATCTGTTACTATTAAATTTCACATGTCAATAGTGTGTTGGTTAATTATCCACCTACTTAATAATGTTCGACATAATACCATTAATTACTGCTACAGTGTTTATTTAGTCTACTTGTTTTTTTTTTTCTTTTAATATAAGAAAAATAATCAGAAAACTCTAACTGTCTTAAAAGTTTTTTAAGTATGTATGTAAAATAAAAACTATATGAATTTCATATTCACATGGCTTTTTTTATTTTTTAACATTCAACTAATTTATCAGCTGTTTTTTTTTTTGAATAAACTTTCCAGATCTGGCTACCGCAAATTAAGTACCATTTTACTGATAAACAGAACGGTTAGAAAATAAATAAAAAAATCGCAATACGCTTAAATGTAATTATTTTTGGTACGTTAAGTTCCACTTGTGATAGTAGTTATTTCATTAAGTTATATTTATTACGTTTTCGTTTAATTAATTGAAAAATGCACAGAAAAATAAATGCTTCCTTGTTAATGCATTTAAATTGGTATTAATTAGTGTAAATTGGGTAAAACAAATAATAATTGTTTGTATTAGAAATCCATTGAGATGGGTGCATGAATGTGAAAACATGGAAAATGTAAAATATAATTCATGACAACTAATTCTTACTCTAAAGCAACATTCTGGGCCAGACGAACACATTCCGTTACACTTTAAAACTTTGTCTCTAACTCCTTCAAATTATTATTGACCTAAGAAAGTCATAGTACATAAACTCACTCACTCACTCAGTCCAAACATTAGCAATTGGTTATTCCTATTTGTTGTAATATAAAATTGATTTTCACCGAATTCCCATATGCATGCATAATTGGTCAATGGAGAAAACAAAGGGTAAACAAATCTAATGCCAGATTTTTTTTAGCAATTTCTTAAGACATAAGAGAATTATGCTATAATAAGAATTTATTACATGGTATCCTTATCATTATAATTATCATTATCATTAATAGTCGAAAGTTGAAACCGCGTCGTGAAGGAAGTCCACACTGTCTGTCTCCATGCGCACCTTCCCACTCACGCAATAAATATTTTCAATCTCACTTCAGTTACTAGCTTCTCTCTCACATGGCCCCATAACACTATAGTGTAGAAGGAGAAGAAGAAGAAGAAGAAGGAGGAGTGTAATTGTTTTGGTACAAACTATAAAACCATTTCACTCCCTCTATTTCCCAGATTGATTCATAACTTTGTGGGTTAGGTCTAGACCCAGTCACCGTTATATCTATTTATTGCTTTATTATATACCTTCTTCTTCGTTTTCTTCACAACCCTTTAGATCCCAATGGCTCCACTCTTGTACCTTCGTTGCAGAAACCTGTTCCTCCTCTCTCTTCTTTTCTTCCTTTTTGTTTCTCTTTGCTTTTTCACTGTTTCCTCAGAATCTCATCCTCAAAGCAGAGCCTTGTCCAGTGGCACCGCCAGGAGAATGTTTGAGTTGGAGGAAGAAAACGAAGAGTTCGAACAACCCCTCAAAAAGAAATCCACCAAAAACAAAACAACCTCCTTGATCAAGCCCTCTAATTCCTCCAAAAACCAAACCAAAGCCGTCAAATTCAGCAACCTTAACTCCTCCAAAAACCAGACCAAAACCGTCAAATCCAGTTACCCCAATTCCTTCAAAAACCAAACCAAGTTAGCCAAACCAAAACCCAAAACCAAAACCGAACTCATCACCGACACAGAGGTTGTCGTGAAGAAACTCAATTCCACCGCATTAAAGTCCAAGAAGCTGAATTCGACTTCCACCAAGAAACCGTCCTCATTGGATCTCGCGAAAACGAGTGGGGGTGGCGGCAAGAACAAAACCACAAAAGCCACCGCCACAAAGGACAAGGAAGCGAGTAAAAAGACGAAGCTGGATGAGGCGGAATCCGACAAGAAGAGCGGTGGCGGTAAGAAGAAACAATCGCAACCGAGTTGGGTGCTGGAAGACGAGTTCGACGATGATTTGGTTTCGGAGTTCAGAGATCTACCCAAGAAATTCCAACAAACACTGATCCCTGACCTGGAACGAATCTCCACAACCTCCAAAGCTTACATCACGAAAGCCAACAAAGAGATGACGAAAGGATTCAAACCCTACGTCGGAAACAAGTACGCACCCACCATTGCCACTTTACTCTCTTGCGCGTTCGCTTTGATACCTTTGCTATTGGCCTCGCTCCTCTTCAACAAAATCAAAGCCTATTTCTCACTGCAAAAACTCTTGATCTTCATCCAAGCCTATCTCGCTATCTACTTCTCCATTCTCTGTCTCTCTTCATTCATCACCGGCGTTGAACCTCTCAGGTTTTTCTTCTCTACTTCGCGCTCCACGTATCTCTGCCTGCAGGTTCTCCAAACTCTCGCTTACGTCCTCTACCTTTTGCTCCTCGTAATGTATCTTGTTTTGGTCTTCTCCACTGAGTCTGGGCTGGGCTCCAAGTTTCTGGGCCTGGCCCAAACCTTCGTGGGCTTCTCCGTCGGGTTGCACTACTACATGACGGTGTTTCACAGGGTGGTGCTGAAGCAACCGCCCAAGACCAATTGGAAGATTCACGCCATTTACGCCACGTGTTTTTGCCTCATTTGTGTCATTGCTGGAGCTGACAGAAGAAAGAAGACCTACTTGGAAGAGGGTGGAGAAGAGGGCAAGAAAAATTGAATTAGTCAATAATTACCTATTATTATTATTATTATTAGCTACATTATACTTACAATTTTTCGCATTTTCTTTTATAAATTAAAATCTTAAATTATCAAAGCAACATACCAAACTTCCATTCTAGCCAAATGCCGCAAGACTCTGGCTTTTAATTTGTATCAGTCAGCATTCAGATTCGTTCCATAAATAAATGGAGTTCCTGATCCCTGTATAATTGTATTATTGTACGATGCATCATCCTGAATCAAATGATAAAATTGTTGGATCTGGGTTTTAAGGTTTACCAGTGTCTTTTCTCTATTTATTTGCTTCACTGGTTGCCGCGCTGTTCGGTAATTTAATTCGCACCTTAAAAGAAGATTCATTTACCAAAAAAGAATACACTTTTTTACCTCAAACAACAGCACTATTTCGATCTTCTCTTCCCCCATTGAAAAGAGCAAGAAGAAGAATGTGGGACAGAGTGGCAGAGTCCATATTTGAAACGCAAGTACATTTGTGATTTACTGCGTCCAATTAATGGCATGTGGACAAGGTTGCAAGAAATGAACAACCATGGTGCGTGGTTGAGGAGGCTATGATAGTAATTTAATGAAGCACCGACGGTTTTTGAATGTGTCGGTGGTGTAATGAAATGTGGACAAGTGGCTTTAGCCATTTGGGGGTATGGCAGAAACTTGAGCGCAGCGTGAACCATGGCTTTCTCTTGTCTTGGCCACAACAGTAGTGACAGATTAAGAAATCTCACTCAAAATAAAATATCCACATGGTATGGTATGGTATGTTAAGAAATTCTGCATCAATTTTTGGTCCGCGGTTCATTGATTTGTCCATGGTGGTTAGATGAAAGTCGCTTTCTGAAGAAGTGAGTGTGGGCGTCACCACCGTCATCTCATGTAAAAGGTTACTTACCCCAACACTAGTCAAAATCTCGCGGTTTAATGCTGTCTCATTCTTCGATTTCCAACCAAACACGCCCTAATTGCGTAATGCTGCATTTATATCGTCTTTACATTCGTCGCTAATGTTGGTGCACAATTTTTTTTTCTTCTCTGAACGTATTAATCCGGCGGATTGTACGTTTGCCTGAAAGATTCCTAATTTAACTATTAGAAAATTTATTATTAGATAAAAATAGTGACTTATTTATTAATTAAAAAATATTTTTTTAACTAAAATAGTTTCTAAATTAGTTTTTAAATTTGTCATTCAGAATTGGTCAATAATATTAGTTATTAAGATTTTAATTAAAAAAAATATTTTTAAATTTATTTTATTAATAACCAATTTATATATAAATTTAGAAACTAATTTTTTGGTTGCTAAAATCTTTATAGTTAATGTTAGTGACAGATTTAAAGATCAATTCATTGTGGTGATTAATTTATAAGTATTTTAGTTATTAACAATTTTTAGTTTGTAGATTAATATCTAAATTGATCAATATAGTAACTAATAATTTTTTGTCACTAAAATTTACAGTTGAGAAGAGATTTTCTTATAGTAATTTGTTCTCTTTTATATTTAATCTTGGTTAAATTATAAAAAAATAACTACTTTTATAATAATAATAATAATAATAATTAAACTTAGTAGTTTTATTTATTTATATTTTTTATATAATGAAATGTATATTTGATTATTAAATTTAAAGATAATGGTATTTTTGAAAAATAACATTAAATTGAGCTTTGTTCATTTTAAGTTTAAAGGAAGGGATATTATTGGTTCCAAAGCACATTCAATCCATAATACCATTGATTGTTATTATATACATAAGGAGATTCTCAAATTAAATTTGAAGTTTGCTAAACATTCAAGTGTGAGTTTAAATCTAACATTGGATAAAAATGAGAATGTCGATTATCATATAAAAGAAAATTATAAATTTATTGTTTTAAAGTGTTAGATTGAAAGTGATATAATTCCTTGTGTGGGTTGATCTCAAATTACATTCATGTAATATCTCTAAAATGAATCATCTTCAAAAATATCATTAATGGTATTATAGTTGCTAATTTGTCTTATAAGACTATATTAAAAACAATAAATATGAATAAAGGTAAAAGTATATGTTTTCACTTGAAGAAAATGCATCAATATAGAAGAGACTCATTATTGAGAGAGATATTGTAATATTTACAAGTACAATGATGACAAAGGTACAAATAAGAATAACCATAAAAAAATGATATGATAATGTTGACAATGAAATAGGTAAAAAAAAAAAAGAAGTAATAATGATAGTACAGACAATAATTATAACAAAATTGTTTGTGATTACGATAATGACAATAGTTTAGTGGTAGTTCATATAATGAAGATGAAATGGTAAAATTAACACAAATTAAAAGAGATAATAACAATAAAAAAATATTGACAAAATGACGAAAATAATGATAGATGATGTAATGGCTAGGACAATAATTATATGAAGCTGTGGTAACGACATTGATATCAAGAATAATAACAACAGTAACGGTTGGAAGTCCCACACTTCTAACAGTAACAATAGAAAAAAAGTAGTAGATAATAATAATTATAACAATGTCTCTAAGTAATAAAATAAACACATTGAAAGTAAAGAAGAATATTGATTATCCTATTTAGAGTTTCTAAATAATTTATTTAATTAAAAAAATACTACGACATAATAAAATAAATATTAAGATAAATGAATCACGTGTGTGTTATATTATTGTTATAAACAATTAATTAAAGTAAAAAGGATAATTTATTATCCTTTTTTTTTTCAAATCACCGACACAAATTAGATTCAAATATAAATAATTTGAAATTAAGTAGAACAAAGAGATGCACCCAGAGACATGCAAACAAGTTTTATGTAAGTGTTTTTTCAACCAAATGATGGTACTTGTATATTTTCTTACAAGAACTTTTAAGATTGCAAGTGACAAATAGTTAACAAATACCTAACCTTAGAAAATAATACTGTCTCCAGATCGCGTGTTTGAAATAGTTTGGTGAAACAGTGCTTAAAAAAAGTCGACAAAAACAAGGATCGTGAAGAAAAGAAAACGCGAAATTATTGCACCACGTATTTTTATCTATGATTTGTTTTTTTTTTTTTTCACTTTCTTCCTCCGTGTATCGTTGGAGAAGAAGCACGTGTATGGATTAGGGTTTATGAGATTATTTATAATTAAAATTGTTTAATGAATCAGTTTATATTATGATTATATGATTAAATTTGTCAATATGACGTAAAGGATATATTGCATACTTGGGCTAAAACGTTTTCAAGGAACGAAATTAATTTTGCTTAGAGGCAATTAAATATCTATAGTTTTCTCTGTCAAATAATGGTCTCTGCATCGGTGCAATATATATATATATATATATATATATATATATATATCTATATATATATATAAAATTATTTTTTTATATTTTTGTTATAGTTATATTGTGTTTCTATATAATATAAGACTTTATATAATATATAAGACTTTTAACTCACATCTAAACTATTTTCAAATGTTATATATATATATATATATATATATATTATTTATTTTACATTCTACTTTATTTTACTTTTACAATTTTAAAATTCAAAATAGTCTAACACATATATTATCATATAATAATATAATAATTGATAAATGTATGGTTTAATTGTTAGTTAATATATCATCAATGAAGATCAAAATTTATGTAGTAATTATTTGCTTTAGAACCTTTAATAATTGGTACCCACATTTGTCTAGAACTATGCATTAATTCTTTTAATTACCCATCATTATAGTTTTGGTCAAATTATATTTTTTTACATTTTATATTATCTATGACATTCACTTTTAAGGTTATTATTCTAAAGAAATATTTTTGATTCTTTTATCCTTTTTGTTATTTCTCTTTTAAAGTAACAATTGTTTTATTTTGAATATAATTGGTAATATTTTTAAAAGATTAAAACATTTGGATTTACAACCAATAATTATATGATTTGTTTCTTATTTTTTTATTTATTGATCAATTAATTCTATTAATTGTTTTAAAATTTTTAAGATTTCTAACTATGAATGGATTATTTTTTATTTCATAAGTTTTCAATTTTTTTATCAATTAATTGATTTTATTAATTATTTAACTTATTTATTTAATTATTAATTTTTTATTATTAATAATATTATTATTTTAATAAATATTTATATTGTACTTAAATATTTTCTTTATTTATTAATTAATAATACTATTATAATTACTATTATTTTTGTTATTATTATTATTATTTGAATCAATAAATGTAAGTAAAACAATCCATTAATTTATTTCTCAAACATAATTATAACACTTAAATATAATTATAAAAATAAATTGTTTATTTAAATATGATAATAATTATATTAATTATTTTAATACAAATTAAAAAACAAAACAAAAATACAAGCATGAGTCTATAACCAGTTATATACACAATCTACAAATTTAGGAGAGAAAAAAATTAGTTAAGCCTTTTTTAAATATATTTAGCTTAATTTTAAATTTAATATATTTTAAAATAAAATATCAGTAAATAAATAATTTTCAAAAATTAAAATATATATATTATATTTATGATAAAAAATTATTTTGTGAATTCGTTTGATTAAAAAAATACAGTTTATGAAACAATATAGTATTCAACCATTGATCTTTATTAAAAATTTAAATATATTTTTAATTTCTGGAACATGACTTTTTTTAATTCTTATATTTTTTTTTCATCTTCGTAATATTTGAAATAGTTATTTTTAGTACCTATGAATTATATAAGCTTTGGTTTTTTTCTATAGAATTTGCTTTAGTTTTTTAATTTTCTAAAATTTGTAGTCATTAACCTTTTAGTTACTTTTTATTTTACGGTTATAGGAATATGATGCTTGGCTTGTCGTTTACCATATAAGTAATAAATTAGTGTTACAAAATAATAACTTTAAAATTTTAGTTGACTAAGAATTATTTTTTCAATGGAAACCAAAATTAAAATTCATTTTACAAGACTAAAAATCTATTTAAGTGTAAAAGGTATAATAAACAAGCCATATTTGTTTTTTAAAATTGTAATATATATTAAAGAGTTTCATACTTTTACCCTGCATCATATTTTTTAAATGAAAAATTTTACTATAACAATTAAATTTTGATAACTTTTTCTTAAGAATCTGAGTTGTCATTTTTTAAGTAATTTTTTATTTTTTTATTTTTTTATTTTTCTATATTTCAAACGAGTCTAGATTTTTTACTGATTTTTTCGGTACTGTTCTTTGTTGAGTATTAAAATTATACTGTGTTAGTATTTTAAATATCTTTTTAATATATTTTAAAACATCAAAATTAGTGGTAATCAGTGTATTATGAAGGTACAATAGAGAAACAACACAACAAAATTCAACAGAAAATCTAAATTCATTTCAAACTCACTTCAAATATGTCAATTCAGATTATAAGAAAAAATTATCAAAATTTTAATTATTATAGTATCGTTATACTTTTTAAATATTTTTATTCAATAATATCATTTCTAATAATAATCTTGTAGCCCTCAATTCTTCATCCCTACACCTAGTAATTTGATAAAAGAAATCTCCATAATAGACGAAAGTCTCACCATTAAACAAGTAATTCAAAAATTACCTCATCTAAAGCAACACGACCTACGCATTAACTCAGTTTTATACAGCAACATTTTGTCTGTTTCCAAATAGAACTGAAACAGAATTCAGAATTTTTATAAGGAACTAGTAGGAGACCCGTGCATCCGCACGGGTCGTGTTTTTTCATTTTATGTTATGTAATTTTTAAAATAAAAATTTTGTTGTTATTATATAAATCAATTATTTAAATGATTATTATTATTGATTTAATTACATATAATTAATTTTATTATTTAGATATATCTACATTTAGAAATTGTAATAATTTATAATAATAATATTAATGTTATTAACAATAATATTATTATTAAATTAAATTAAAATGTATATGTATACGTCATTGTTATAATAAAATGTAAGTATATTATGTAATATGGTCCTGTATAAATTAAATAAAATATAAAATTGATTTAAATATTTTGAATAGAAACATGTGTACATATAAACACTTGTATGCTATATTAAAACGCAATACATATGCATGTATCGTTATTAGAGTAAAATGTAGGCATATGATGTTATATAGTCCCGTATAAAATATATACAACATGAAATTTTGATGTTAAAAATTTTAAATATAAACACATGTAGATATAAATAAAAACATGTATATTATACTAAAATAAAATGCATATTCATGAGTCATCTTTAAAGTAAAATGTAGACATATTATGTAATATGGTCCCGTATAAATCAAATACAACATGAAATTGATGTTCAAATTTTTAAATAGAAACACATGTACATATAAACACTTGAATGTTATATTAGATTGAAATACGTATGTATGAGTCATTATTCAAGTAAAATGTAAACATATGGTGTAATATGGCCCCGTACAAAAAATATATATAACATGAAATACGTATGTATGAGTCATTAAATAGAAAAACAGAAAGATATAAACACATGTATATTATATTAAAATAAAATATGTATCCACGAGTCGTTGTTAGAGTAAAATGTAGACCTACTGTGTAATATTGTCCTGTATAACATAACACAACATAAAATTGGTGTTAAAATTGTTAAATAAAAACACATGTAGGTACAACCACATGTATATTATATTAAAATGAAATGAGTATGCATGGATCGTTGCTAAAGGTAGAATGTAATCATATTATGTAACATGGTCCCACACAAATAAATATAACATGACATTGATGTTAACATTTTTAAATAGAAACACATGTACATTACATTAAAATGAAATGCATATGCACAAGTTATTGTTAAAGTAAAATGTAGGCATATTGTGTCATATGGTCCCGTACAAAATATACATAACATGAAATTGATGTTAAAATTTTAAATAGAAATACATGTAGATATAAACACATGTATATTATATTAAAATAATATGTGTATTCACAGGACGTTGTTGTTAAAATAAAATGTAGACATATTATATAATATTGTCCCGTATAAAATAATACAACATGAAATTGATGTTAAAATTTTTTAATAAAACCACATGTAGATATAAATACATGTATACTGTATTAAAATAAGATGTGTATCAATGTGTCATTGTTAAAGTAATATGCAAACATATTGTATAATATGGTCCCGTATAAAATAAATACAACATGAAGTTGATGTTAAAATTTTTAAATAGAAAAACATGTAGATATAAACACATGTATATTAGATTAAAATGAAATACTGCAAAGGTTGTTGCTAAAGTAAGATGTGGGCTTATTATATAATATTGCCTCGTACAAAATAAATATAACATAAAATTGATGTTAACACTTTTAAATATAGTAACAGAAACACATGCAGATACAAACATATGTATATTACATTAAGATGAAATGCATATGTTAGGGTCGTTGTTGTTAGAGTAAAATGTAGGCATACTGTGTAATATAGTCCCGTATCAAATAAATACAACATAAGATTGATGTTAAAATTTTTAAATGTAGATATATTATGTAATATGGTCTCATACAAAAATAAATAAAACACAAAATTGATGTAATTTTTTTAAATAGAAACATATGTATATATAAATAATACTAATACTAATAATAATACTAATAATAATAATAATAATACTAATAATAATAATAATAATAATAATAATAATAATAATAATAATAATAATAATAATACGGGGTCGTTGTTTATTTTTTTCTTAGTTTTTAATATTTTTAAAATATTTATTATTGTTATTATATTTAAATCAACAATTTGTTTAAATAATTTTAATTAAATAATTTAGTTATGTATAATTATAAATATATGTGAGACAATTCTATCTCAATTATGGGTGGAAACAATTTTTTTTTTTCTGCAAATGGATTTCGGGCTAGAGACCGTATTGGAATTGGTCTGAGGACATGTCTTCGTCTATAACAATTATTAAAATTAGTTCTTAATATATTTAGTATGGATCCTGAAATTTTATGAGACATTTAATTTTTTTTAGGTTGGATACAATTTAGATATTGAGAATTTGGGATTAATATTATAATTTCTGTTATCTATGATATATGACATGTATTATTAGTTTTCTTATTTTTGTTTAAAGAATTATAGAACATAGAGAGTACAACATCGATAAATTAATACAATGAATATACTTGTACACTTAAAGTAAGTAAGACTCATACTCACAATTAGATGTTATTTGTTTTGACAATAAAAACTCAAGAAGTCTAAAAATTAGAAAAAAAAATAAAAAAAAATCATTATAAAATAACTTGTAAAATATTATACTTTTTTTTTCTTAAATCTTTTATCACATTTGTACAAAGATTTATAAACAAATATATGTGAATATAATAAAACATAAATATAAATATAAAATCTATTTTGTGATGCATAAACTCGATTTTATATATTAAAATATCAATTCTATGCGCAACATAATAAATGTTATATACATATTTTATTATTATTATTATTATTATTATATTTATAAAAAGTCTAAAAATTAGAGAAAAAAATAATAAAAAATTATTATAAAATAACTTGTAAAACATTATATTTTTTTCTTAAATCTTTTATCACATCTGTACAAAGATTTATAAACAAATATATGTGAATATAATAAAACATAAATATAAATATAAAATCTATTTTGTGATGCATAAACTCGATTTTATATATTAGAATATCAATTCTATGCACTACATAATAAATGTTGTATACATATTTTTTGATTATTATTATTATTATTATTATTATTATTATTATTATTATTAATAAGAAGAAGAAGTCTAAAAATTAGAAAAAAAATAAAAAAATCATTATAAAATAACTTATAAAACATTATACTATTTTTTTTTAAATCATTTATCACATCTGTACAAAGATTTTTATATATATATATATATATATATATATATATATATATATATATATATATAT
>Ga0214542_1000221_pt1 | contig 92245 bp, 38 predicted proteins | sample CNSS1metaG_FD_160096 | JGI IMG/M metagenome (GOLD analysis project Ga0214542, IMG submission 160096) | Root nodule microbial communities from cowpea collected in UCLA plant growth center, Los Angeles, California, USA - CNSS1 | ecosystem: Host-associated > Plants > Roots > Nodule | place: USA... | reverse complement strand
CTTCATTCATTTGATTCTCCTTTGTCATCATAATTGTGGCAGGAGATAGCGTCTAGATTTTATAAAGTGATTTTTTGGTCAAGTAGTTAAAATTTTTTTTCGTTGTATATTGAAAATAATAGTATATAAAAATTAAAGACATGAATATAATGTGTATGAAAAAGCTTTGAAATCTAATTTTGAAAATAACAATCTAAAGAAAATAGGTGTTTAACATAAATATACTAAATAATAAAATTAAAAATCTATACAAAAATAGGTATACTAAATAATATAATAAAAATCTATTAGATGTATACAAATATGTCTCAAAAATATGTCAGTGAAGTGGTTACATTGTTATTATTTCCTTTATAGACTTCTGCCAGTAGTGTATTATTATCTTCTATGGGTTCAGGACTAAAATCATGCAAGAATCTATTTTAGTCAGATTGAAGCAATAGGTAAGAAGTAACTACCAACTATTTAACTTCTTTTCAATTAGCCTGTGATTCTAATACATATAAATAAATAAATAAATAAACTAAATAACAGTTGTTTATTATTTTATTTTTCTTGTATTGTAAAATTTGTGGTTGTATGTCCCTCAAGTTTAAATGTGACAAAATTTATTATCTATAATGGTATATAAATAAGAATTCTTCTTTGGACTTACGTTTCATAATTTTAATTTTATTTTTTATAATATAATTATTTATTAAAATTTTAAAAATTAATGATTATTTTTATTATATATTTTCTATAAAATTATTTATTTTCTTTTTACTTTTTTATTTTTTTATTATTTATTAATGATTATTTTTCATCTTTTCTTCATTTATTTTAATTTTTTAAATTAAGTATAAATTTATTTTATATATTAACTTAATAATACTATAATATTATTACATATAAATATTATATTATATATATTTAAAAAATACGTAACACTTACGTTTTGCCATATGTGTTTACGTATTTAAAATTTTAATATACATAGTATATTATATCAAAAAAAATTGTGATTATAATATTAAATGTAAGAATAATTTATCAATTTTCGTATTCAAATATATTGACTAAAGAAGCGAAAGGAAACTATTATTATAAGTTAATTTACCATAAAGTGCAACAAATTATTCATAAAAACTAAATGTACTACAAAATATATAATTTTAAACTTGAATAAATCACATTATAAACATTAGTGCAAACACCTGTATTAGACACATGTATTTTTACTTTTCTTTATAATAATAAAATATAATAAAATGATTATTAATGTTATTATTTTAAATACTTTTTTTATTTTGTAGATAATTTTTAATTAAAAAAATAATTAAATCAAGAAAATAAATGATTTCATTTTTCTAGTTGATGGGAGATTCATAACATAGTTTCATGCTAAAACATATAAATCTCATACTTGAAGATTAATATTTGTAATGGTTTGATAACAATATCTATAATGGTTTACACAATATGTCATAAAATAGATTCTAATATCATATATCAAATGACTTATATAAAATAAGAATTATCATCACTTATATATTAGTGTTACATAATTTATGTCTAATCTTCAACCATAATAACATAAATAAGATTTGAAGCAAAACATTATTAAGAACTTCCATCTATTTCTCAAAAATAAAAACAAAAGTTAACTTTTTTTTTCTTTTACCCTCAAAGCAAGACAAAAGATATAATTTTAATAAAATATGTGATCGTATAAAGTCATTATTCAAAATAAACCTTATTATTTTCTTTAAAGTTTAGAGAATCAGCAAACAGCATGTGATTTTAAAAAAATGCTAGTTGACAAATAACGTGATTTAAAAAAAAAAGTTTTTTATTTAATCTTAAAAAATAATAAGATGATTAGATATTTCAGAATTGCAACATGACAAAGAATACATCATAACAAAGAGTTATGAAAATAATAACTTACTAAGAAGAGTTGGATAATGAATGTATACAATAGTTGGATAATGAAATTTTTTTTCCCTAACTATTTTTTTTTTAAAAGCACGTTTCTTATTCATATTTAGATACAATGCACATAATTAAGATGTTTGGGTGATATTCTTATTATACACACTAACATCAACAAACATACGCAACAATGTTATCTAAAACTTATATTATAAACAAAAGATCATCAAGTATAAACAAAAGCTTTTTTGGTGGAAAATAGCTACTCAACCTTGACCGTTCAAGAATCATATTCTCTCTGAAATTTAATTTACAATATTTAGTGCCCAAATTTATTTATGGGACCTTGACTTTACAAAGTAACCAAGTAGAAAACATACAATAAAATAATGGAAAAGGTAATTTAAAATGCTACCTACCAAGGTTGACTGAAACTTATAAACACACATTCCCAAAACGTAGCTGTAACGGAATAATCTAATTGGGTTGAGGGCCATAAATTAATATCAGCAATAATTGGCTAAAAAAAAGAAAAATAAATGAACCAATGACTTAAATGGGGACAAAGATGATGGTCTTCTAAAACATGCCACCAAACTGATCATTTTGTTTCTGATGGCTGTCTATTGCTGATGCACGTGATGCTCACCTACCCTTGCATGCATATAAAAGGTTAACTCCTCCTGCATCTTCAAACACACAACTTCAGCAAACAAGTAATTAAAGTGTTGTGACTTAGTTCTATACATCAAAGAAAAGAAAGATGGTGAGTGTGTCGGAGATCCGTCAAGCTCAAAGGGCAGAAGGTCCAGCAACAATCCTTGCGATTGGAACTGCAACCCCACCGAACTGTGTTGATCAGAGCACCTATCCCAACTACTATTTCAGAATCACAAACAGTGAGCACATGACCGATCTCAAGGAGAAGTTTCAGCGCATGTGTAAGTTCTTGAATCAATATATGTATAGTTATTTTACTTTCACATTATGTTTGATGATCTATGTTGTTGAATCAAGCTAATAATTGGTGTACGATGTTCCAGGCGATAAGTCCATGATCAAGAAGAGATACATGCATGTGACGGAGGAGATCTTGAAGGAGAATCCGAACATGTGTGCTTACATGGCACCTTCTTTGGATGCGAGGCAAGACATAGTCGTGGTAGAGGTACCAAAATTAGGGAAAGAGGCTGCAGTGAAGGCTATTAAGGAGTGGGGACAACCAAAGTCAAAGATTACACACTTAATCTTTTGCACCACAAGTGGTGTCGACATGCCTGGTGCTGATTACCAGCTCACCAAACTCCTCGGACTTCGCCCCTATGTCAAGAGGTACATGATGTACCAACAAGGGTGCTTTGCAGGAGGCACGGTTCTTCGATTGGCCAAGGATTTGGCTGAGAACAACAAGGGTGCCCGTGTGCTTGTCGTGTGTTCTGAGATCACTGCAGTCACCTTTCGTGGCCCAAGTGACACCCACCTAGACAGTCTGGTGGGACAAGCACTGTTTGGAGATGGAGCAGCTGCAGTCATTGTTGGTTCTGACCCAATTCCACAGATTGAAAAGCCATTGTTTGAACTTGTTTGGACAGCACAGACCATTGCTCCAGATAGTGAAGGGGCCATTGATGGCCACCTTCGTGAAGTTGGACTCACCTTTCACCTTCTTAAGGATGTTCCTGGGATTGTTTCAAAGAACATTGGAAAGGCACTTTCCGAGGCCTTCGATCCATTGAACATCTCTGATTACAACTCCATCTTCTGGATTGCACACCCTGGTGGGCCTGCAATTCTTGACCAAGTTGAGCAAAAGTTGGGTCTCAAACCTGAAAAGATGAAGGCCACCAGAGATGTTCTTAGTGATTATGGAAACATGTCAAGTGCATGTGTGCTTTTCATTTTAGATGAAATGAGGAGGAAATCTGCTGAAAATGGACTCAAAACCACAGGTGAAGGACTTGAATGGGGTGTCTTGTTTGGTTTTGGACCTGGACTTACCATTGAGACCGTTGTTCTTCATAGTGTCCCAATATAACATCGTTTCTCAACTCACTTGTTTTGTTTTTATTATGTACGAAATTTCAAACTTGTAATTTACATCAAATGATACATGCTTTGGAGAATTTTAGCCAAATTAATAAGAATCATTTGAAAATTTTATCTTTCATGAAAATTTATATCATGAATTTGTTATTTTGTTGTTAATTGTTTTTATTGTGTAACAATACCTTCAACTACTTTCTACCGATGACCATCTAATTAGTTGATTGACCGATGCATCTATAATAGAACAAGTAGATATTGTGTTTTTACTACAATAAAAAAGTTATACCCTTAAAACAACAATTATGTTAATTTTGTATAAACTTGGCTAATAAATAATATAATTAGACATTTGTTTCATCTTTTGTAATTGTCATGTATGTTTATTCAAGAGAAAATTAAGGTTGATATACAATTATTAATGTAGAAAAACGAATAATTTTTAAATTTACAAGATAAAAAGTAAATGGTGAAAATTTTCTTTAAAAGGTTAATTGTACATTAACATTAATTTTCTTATTACTAAATAGGCATGTGTCATTTATTAAACACTAAACATCTGATTAATCACATATAGAGTTTGATAAAAATTAAATTATTTTATATTAAAATTATGATATTTTTTATCCATTTTATATTAAAATTATAATATTTTTTACTCATTATATTAAAAATAAAATAAGTCCATATTTATTGTGTTAAATCGACTATGTACTCTCTTTTTTCCTTCCATCTACCGTGTCATCATGATATTTGATTAATGAAACAATTCCCACAGTAAGAGTCAAACCCTCTCACTGGACTAAGATGTTGATTAAGTTTTTAAGAGTACTAAGATCAACAAAAGTTATCATATCATCAAAAGCAAAATAAAAATTTGGAATGAGTTATTTAAATTCATTAGTCTTTGTTCTGTTTTCTATGAACATAAATTAATTTAAATATATGAATTTTGTGTCTTCTGTTAAGCCCCAACAAATATTATATCTTTATTTTAAAATATAAAATAATGTAAATAAAATTAAATACAAAAATTACTTTTTATTAAATATTAAATATATTAGAAAAGTTAATAAGGACTTAGGTGAGAGATAAACAAGGCTTAACTATACATGTGCAAACAATTATGTAATATATTATAAATGCAATTTTGAAATTCTGATGTGCCGACAACAACGAGTCTCCGTTCTTCTGCAAAAAGAGCTCTTGCGAGTAAGTGAAATGTATTCCTGTGACATTTATTTTGTACATCTATTTGCTCTATATTTTTTTCTTTTGCAATTAGATCTTTATTCTGCAATATGCAAATATATTTGATATTGCATAATAATTTTAATTTATCACTCCGCCTCTATCTCTCATTTCAGCCAGATTATTTGCTCCCATCCATGATTCAAAGTTTATGTTCAACATTACTGGGAATGTTTGTTATATAGAAGCTCATTTGTACAGAATATGGACTATCTTTCTCTTCTTCATAATATATGCATGTTTTCATAAATAAAATAGTATACAAGAGTGGAAGAGTAAATGATAAGGGAATGAAAAACAACTTAAATTAAAAAAATAAAAATAAACTATTCAAATAATTATTTTTATTATTATTATTGTTATTTTAAATATATATAGAAATAGCAAGTCTCTTTTTTCATGAATAAATAATAATAACTTTTTATACAGTTTTTGAGTATAATTGTATATAAAGATAGAAGCATGAATATACTAAATAAGATAAAAAAATGAATATAAAATATTGAAAATAACATTTTGAAGACAAAATAATACAACAAAATTTGGTGAGTGACAATAAAAAAAATCACAAGTTTGTAATGAAAAAATTCATAAGTTTTTAATGATTAAATTCATACTTTATTTTAGTTTTAGAAGTTTGAAAGTGCATGATTCATTATAGGCGTATCTACATAATTTTTTTTAATATATACATGTACATGCGGATATTTACAATAAAAATATTTAACAACATATTTTAACCATAAATTCAAATAAAATAAAGTGTACAATATTCATAAATTTTAAACAAAATCAAAATAATCCATCTAAATAGTGTTGAATGACAATTTACAAATAAATAGAGATTTTTTAAGACCAATTGATAAAAAATAACTTATTCAAAATCAATGTTTTAATATTTTAATCATTTTTTTAATTATTTAGATTAGAGTATAGTAGATACATGTTTCCACGCGTACAAATATTATGATATTTGTACTCGTCGTGTTAAGATGCAGATATAAATACTCATGCTCATTACCTGCAGGTATCTATTTACACAATATATATTTTCTACCTATTACAAGTTTTATATGTGGGTACAAATTTTTTGAGACATTTTTAGCCCTCACCTAACCCACTTGAAAGGAATATTTCACAACCGGAACATTTTTTTCCTTCCCCTAAAATAAAACTTTTTAAAAAATGAGATAGAACTTACCCATAGACATGAATCAACTAGACAACTCTAGCAACCTATGACATTAATTTTTGGGTTAAATATGTTTTTGGTCCCTTAACTTTCAGTGAATTTTGGAATTAGGAATTAGTCCATTTTGAAACTTTGAACCAATTTAGTCTTTCATCTTTTGAAATACGTGGATTTAGTCTTTTTAATCAAATTTTGTTAAGTTTATTTGACATTTCAAGCGTGTTTCACAATAGTATTTGACTTAACATTAAAGCAAAAATGTGTCAAAGAGTATAAACAACTGAAATAGAATACTAACATATGTACAAAACATCAAATAAACCTAACAAAATTTGATTAAAAGGACTAAATCCACGTATTCCGAGAAATTAAGGACTAAATTGGTCCAAAGTTTCAAAATGAACTAATTCTAAAATTCACTAAAAGTTAAGGGACCAAAAACATATTTAACCCTTAATTTTTCCATGCATCTTTCTAGATAATCAAGCAAAACTTGGTACCTTCAAAGCGAGACAAAACATAATAAAAAATCTAATTTAATCTAAATTCGGGAAAAAAACTATTTTGTTTCAATTTGTAAGTATAATCCAACAATTATAATAATATAACTAAATAATTTTCAAAAGTAATTCTACATATTCATATATTTCAATAATAAAAATTTCAGTTAACTTTTATTATTATCGATAGTAATAATGGAATATTGAACCACTATAATATTTTAACTCCTAAAGTGTTTGGTTTTACATCTGATTAACGTGTAATTGTTTTTTAAACGTTAAATCATGTGATAGTTTGATTTTAAAATTGATTTTGAACTACAAAATTCAAATTCAAAGAGAAACTAGATAATCGCTTCTTCCAAAATCAAATTTTCAATGAACTCCCTAACACAGTGTCCGCCGCTTTAATCATCGCCCACATGATAAAGTTACTTCTCACTAGTATGGTTCTTATTTATTTAGATAAAAAGGAGATACTATTGTACTTTAGTAACATGAATAAATATATACAAAAGTGTTACACAAAACTTAGGTTAAAATCCTAATTTGGTTCTTTAATTTTCATGAAAAATTCAATTACATTCTTTATTTTTATTTAGTTTAACTTAATCATTTAACTTTTTAAAATGATTCAATTGAATTTTTATCTTTAGATTGACGTTAAAATTCCTTTATAATTTTTATATAAATTATTCTACCTACAAATTAAATTAATTTGAAATTTAAGACTTCTAGGTAAAGGGATTGAATAATTAATTTTAATGAAAATATAACATTAATCTAACGAAAAAAATTTAATTAGATCATTTTATAAAATTAGAAGACTAAATTGAACCAAATAAAAATTAGAAATTTAATTAAATTTTTCCTAAAATTTAGAGAAATTAAAAAAAAACATTTTAACCTAAAATTCATTATAAAAATTAAGGAGCATGAAGCAAACTAAAAATGCTTCTTTGGTACAAAAAAAGGGTAGGTAGCTCCGTTACCTTGACCGTTCATAATCAACCCTACCTTTTAAACTTAATTAAAATATTCAGTGACCAAAATTTCTATGACTTTATACAACTCAATTATGCTTGACCATGACCAACGATGTAACCAAGTAGAAAATATACAATAAAATATATCACTGTGGTGTGCAATAAAAAAACTGGATACACATGCCAATTGACGTGGCGCAATGCTGCTCGTAGATATTAATTTCATTTGGTTGTGGCCGTTGATACGACTTAACATTCCACCTACCAATGCAAGTGGCAGACTATTTTGCTACGCTTCCAAGCTTGACTCAAATAGTTAGAAACTCGCAAAAAAGATGAATAAAATAATTTGATAGGGTAGAGATGCATGTTAGTAAATTTAAGAATGAATGAATGAGTTAAATGTGGGTAGAGATGGTCTTCAAAAATATGCCACCAAACTCATACCTCAAACTATATCACGCAGACAGGGTAGACAGTGTGGAAAATATATGTTTGCGACGTAAGATGGCACGTGGTGCTCATCTACCCACTTCCTATCCACCCTTGCATACATATAAAAACCTAACTCCTCTCACATCTTCAAACACACAACTTCAGCAACCAAGTTTGAGTAGCATCATCAACATCATCAACCACTTCTATTATCAGTTCTAAACGAAAAGGAAGATGGTGAGTGTGTCTGAGATTCGTCAGGCTCAAAAGGCGGAAGGCCCTGCAACCATCCTTGCTATTGGAACTGCAACTCCACCGAATTGTGTTGATCAAAGCACTTATCCGGACTATTACTTTAGAATCACAAACAGTGAGCATATGACCGATCTTAAGGAGAAGTTTCAACGCATGTGTAAGTTCTTGAATCAATCACATGATTATTATGTTATGTTTGTTGTTGAATCAAGCTAATAATTGGTTTACGATGTTCCAGGCGACAAGTCGATGATCAAGAAGAGATACATGCACGTGACGGAGGAGGTCCTGAAGGAAAATCCCAACATGTGTGCTTACATGGCACCTTCTTTGGATGCGAGGCAAGACATAGTCGTGGTAGAGGTACCAAAGTTAGGGAAAGAGGCTGCAGTGAAGGCCATAAAAGAGTGGGGGCAACCGAAATCAAAGATTACACACTTGATCTTTTGCACCACCAGTGGTGTCGACATGCCTGGTGCTGATTACCAGCTCACTAAACTTCTCGGACTTCGCCCCTATGTCAAGAGGTACATGATGTATCAACAGGGGTGTTTTGCAGGAGGCACGGTTCTTCGATTGGCCAAGGATTTGGCTGAGAACAACAAGGGTGCTCGTGTGCTTGTCGTGTGTTCTGAGATCACTGCAGTCACCTTTCGGGGCCCAAGTGACACCCACCTAGATAGTCTTGTGGGACAAGCACTATTTGGCGATGGAGCAGCTGCAGTTATTGTTGGTTCTGACCCAATTCCACAGATTGAGAAGCCATTGTTTGAGCTTGTTTGGACTGCACAGACCATTGCACCGGACAGTGATGGTGCCATTGATGGTCACCTTCGTGAAGTTGGACTTACCTTTCACCTCCTTAAAGATGTTCCTGGGATTGTTTCAAAGAACATTGGGAAGGCACTTTCTGAAGCCTTCGATCCACTGAACATCTCTGATTACAACTCCATCTTCTGGATTGCACACCCTGGTGGGCCTGCAATTCTTGACCAAGTTGAGCAAAAGTTGGGTCTCAAACCTGAAAAGATGAAGGCCACTAGAGATGTGCTTAGTGACTACGGGAACATGTCAAGTGCATGTGTGCTTTTTATCTTGGATGAGATGAGAAGGAAATCCGCTGAAAATGGACTCAAAACCACAGGTGAAGGACTTGAATGGGGAGTATTGTTTGGTTTTGGACCTGGACTTACCATTGAGACGGTTGTTCTTCACAGTGTCGCAATATAACATTGTCCCAACTATTATTTTATTGTTGTTATTATTATTATTATTATGTATTAATTTTCGAAGGTTGCATTTTACATCAAAGTAATACATGGTTCGGGGCTTTTGAGACTAATTAATAACTTATGATACATTGTGATTATTATTTTTTTCTTGACTTATAATATTTAAATAACTTTTATTAAGAATGAATAGTTATAGAACGTAACAAGTGTACTCACATTTTTTTTTTAATATAGTAGAATAAATTACAATTTTAAATTTTAAATTTTAAATATAGTAATTTTGTTGAAAGTTATTTCTTTCGCGTTTTGACTTGTTCAGATGTATATTTGTTAAAAAAATTAATGTTAGTAGGAAAGTGTAATTGAAAATAATTTCTTATCATTTGTTTTTTACTTACTAAATTTAAAAGCATGTTCCTTCAAAATTAATTAAATATGCATTAATATTTTATCTTTTATTAGATAGAATTAAAAGAAAATAGTATAATTAAAATTGTTATATTAAGATTATTTTCTTATTTCACTAAAAATGAATGGTACCGGTAGTTATTATACTAACTATCTATCTACCCAATTCTTGAGTAAGTTTAAGGTTTCCAAAAGATAATGAATATTTTTTATTTGATTATTATTAAATTATTTTTTAAGCTCCATAATGAATTGTTTAGCACAAGTTTCTGAGGAACACACTTAATAATAAAATTGACAAAAAAAAAAAGTATTTGGAACTGTTAAAGTTGCACTCTACAGTTACAGCACCACGACGATAATGAAAGCAACAAGAAAAACATTTACTATTTTTGTAATAGTATAAAGGTGCAGATAGTAATAAAGAAGATGCAAAAAGAAAAAGCCTTAAGAGAATTGGCTCAAGTCCAGCACATGCATCCTACCAATTATTATCTTTTCAATTATATTCTACACTCCATATTTTCTTCTGCACCTCCTACATTTTTAAATTGGAAGATGTGAGTGAAAAAGTAAAAGAAAATAAATAAAAGCTATATAATTAATTTGATTGATATGACATGACATGACAGTAATTAATTGTGTAATATAATGAATTAATACATTAATACAAACACAAATTTGCATAGGTAGGTAAATCTTCTGTAGAGCATTAATGTCAGACAGTTATAACATGTCGCAATTTTTAATTTGTCGCCATTGTATTGCTGATAACTCCTGTCCTATTTCGACCATTTTGATATCAACCTTATGTTTGTACACTCTAGTACTTTTCTGTTGTAATATAGACGAAAACGCGTTTAACACATTAAGAGAATTTTACAAAATCGAGTTAAATTATTATATTTATTTATTTATTTGTAAAGTTTGTAGATTAAAATATTTTAAAATTTTGAACAATTGACAAATTTTAATTTTATATTAAAATTTAAGAAAAAAAATCTAATCTTTTATTTTAACACACCGAATTTTATCTCAATATAATTGCTTGTGTTTGCTTCATTCTTAAAATTTCGGATGAAATATGATTGATTTTAATAGGATTGAAGAAGCAATATAATGATTACTTGTTTAACATGTAATGATAAATATATTAATTGTCTAAAACTATACAGAAGCAATTAACAACAAAAAATGAATTTTATAATTTTTTTTGTTGATGAATACCCTTTCATTTTCTTTTATATTCATTAATCAACCTTTCTTATATATAGTCAATTCTAACAATATTATTTATATGCATATTATTATTTAGAGTTTAAATCATTATGTATATTTGAAGTTGTTTTTTTTTTTTGTAATTTTAAAGATAAAATTGTAAAATTTTGGTAAGTTTTGTATGAGAAAATTGTGATACCCTTTTTATTTAAATTATGTTTTAAGAGAGAGCTTGGGCCTGACTTCTTACAGGGCCCAGGGTCAGCTCATTATGGGACCCCTAAAACCCTTTCCAGCCTTACCAAACTCTCACTTGTCTCTTTTTCTAAAAATAAATCCCTCCCCTCCCTCAAATTCTTGAGCAGCAACTCTGCTAGGGCACAACTTTTGCCTCCCTGAGTTAGCAAATCATCCTTGTTCGGAGCTGTCTGAGCTCATTTTCCCATGTAAGTTGATCCTTTCCCTTGTTTCCTTTTGTTTTCAGCTCTTATGCTCTAGCCATGCCCTAATCTCCACCAAGTCTAAGTTCTTTTCGTACTTGTATGTATTTGTTTCAGCTTCTTAAGCTGTCGTTGAGCTGTGGTGAGTTTCTGTTAGGACTCTCTTTCTCTTTGGTCCTCTTTTCCAGGTAAGAGAAGCTAGGTTTAGGACTTTTAAGCTATTTTTGTGTTTCTGGTGCTTGATTGATGTGGATGGTTGCATGAATTAGTATGGTTGTATGGTTGAGTATTTCTAGTTGAACAGGCGTTGCATGTGCGAACAGGTGAAAAACCTACCGATCTCGCTCAAGTGAGTAACTCTAACTCTCGCCTAAGCAAGAGTAGCAGTAACTCACCCCTGATTCCATTTTAATTTTGTTTTGATGACATCGTGTTGTGTCTAAATTTCCCCTTAATATACTTATGGATAAGTATATCAATAATGCATTTTCATACTTTTTGGTCTGATGTTTTATTTTATATTATAATTATGTAATATTTAATTTCAGAATATTTATTCTATTTTAAAAGATGTCACAAAAATAATTCACATCTTTAAATAGCACACTTTTGTACTATTTGAAATTAATAATCATTTTAATTACAAATTGTAATTTGTAATTTTTGCATAATTAATATATATCATTAATAATTTGTTAAAAATAGCCACCGTAAATTTGTATAACATAACTAGATAAGTAACTATATATAAATTCTTTTGTTAATGTTAAAATAAGATATTTTATGTAAATTTTTAATAATAGTTTTAATTTGTTATAAGAAATATGTCTATTATTATTGTTATTAAATTATCATATAATAATAAGTTATTTATCATTCATCACTCATGCATTTGTACTTAAAATAAAATGAATATTTTTAACATAACATAATTAAATATTATATACTTCAATAATATTTAATTTAATAAAACAATAACTAAAATAATTATCTATATCAATTTTTTTTTCATCTTATACATATAAATAAATACAAATATAAGACATTTCGAAGACGGTGTCGTGCTAATTTGAAAAAAAAAAATAAATTGTTATGTAATTTAATTTTTGTTTAAATTTTATAATTTAGAAAAAGTTAAAACTTTATTAATATTTAAGAATAATATAAAATGACATTATTTAAAGTTCCATTAAATGGAAGTTCGCAACAAAACTTATATTTATCTTAATAATAATAAAAAAAAAACAGGTGGCAACTAAATACAGTAACAGAAGACGACAGAAAGATAATAATTAATAATAAAAAAATTCCCCAAATTTCCAACTCTGCTTCAAATTCAAGCTGTCATATGAGTTCTCTCTCAATATATAACGTACCAAGTCCAAATTCCCTCTCCCTCCCTAACTCCCTCTTTTTCCTTCCTCAAATCAAATCTTTTACAGCAATATTTTCTCTCTTCTTCCTCTTCCTTCTCGTATAGATTCTAGGGTTTATCGCTCACACTCCATGGCCGCGGAGAAGCTCAGGGATTTGTCCCAACCTATTGATGTGCCTTTACTCGATGCCACTGTCGCTGCCTTCTATGGCACCGGATCCAAGGAACAGGTCACAGGCTTCTTCTTTCTTTTCGTCACTCTTTCTCTTTCCCTTGCGTCTCCAGTATTCAACATTTTCTCTAATTTGCCTCTTTCTTGCTTCACTGTGACATTCTCTTCTCATCTTCACTCACAGTTTGGCTTCTCCATACTTTTAGTTTTCATTGTCTCTCCGTGTCTCCCAATGAGTGAGAACAGTGTTGCCGTACAGAACTCGCTTACGCGTTTAGGGTTTATTTTTAGACGGAGTTATTATTTTTAATCATTCACTATTAAATTGCTTTGGCATCTCGTAAATACTCTTTTTCGAGGCACTGACTTGGTTCACTAAGGTGGACTTCGGGAATAGAATTCTTGGTAGCATTGTCAATTTTTGAAACTTGTCATTTTTTTTTTCTGCTTGTTTATACCTACTTTTTGGATTATTGAGTAATGATTCTTTATAATAATGCAGAGAACTGCTGCTGACCAGATTTTGCGGGATTTGCAAAATAATCCTGATACGTGGCTCCAAGTGATGCATATTTTACAGAACACTCAAAGCCTAAATACAAAGTTCTTTGCCTTACAGGTTAGTTTGTTTGATGATCGGTAATGTGGGGTAAATAGCTAATGTTGTTTATTTTTCATTTGTAAGACGTAAAACTGTTTGTCCTGTACAGCGAATCATACTTTTAGATCATTATACAATTTCATGGAGTTGGCGGAGTTGTTCTGCAATTAAATTCCAGGAGACAGTACCTTAAATTATACCACAATGCCCAAATGAATGTTCAGGACTTACTACATTTGTGTAATTGAGGTATCCGATACACTGGCATACTTGATTAAAACATCTAGAATTAATGTTGCTTAAAAAGTTACATGCAGGGACAATGTTGTTCATTGAACTTAATATTTCATTAGCTTTTCTTTCATTTAAATTTGTAAATATTTTCTGCATAACATTCCAAAGACAACTCTCAGACTCCTAAAAAACCCCATGCCTCGTTTTTAATAGTTGTTGGGTTGAAGTGAAAAGTTATTAAAATTTTTAATGTTGTCATGGCATAATATGGTCCAGCAAAAAGGAGTTAAGCAACTCCATTTTTTGTTGACAGTTGGAGATTTCCTTTGGCAATATGGGTTGAGAAACTTTGTTTTGATGATTCGTGCAAAAACACTTGAAAAGTTTATCTATGTTAAGTCTGCTCTGAACTTTGACCCAAACCTACTTGCTGGTGTAGTTTCTGGCCAAGTTTGGCATATTCTGAGACACTGTTTCAAAATTGTTCTTTGTTGGCTGCTAGTATTCTTAACCATTGTTTTCAGTCACCCTTCAGACTGTTCTCAATTAAGTACATTCACGCCTCTGTTCTTTTTGTTTTTTTTGGTGTAGTTTGTACACATACCTTCACAGTTTACATCTCCCATTACCTCTTTTTGTCCCTTTTCTTGAGCTTTTCAAAATTCACAACCCCTCTATGTTTTCTTCTGTAATGGCATCATCTTCCCCTTTTTATTTTTCAATTGATTCCATCAACTTATGTGTCAAAATGTTAAACCCCTTGACTTCTTTGACTTCCGTTGCTATTGCCTAGTTAGTTAGTCCTTAGATTTATGGTGATTGTGTTTATGAATTATGATTTATGACTGTGGGTTCTTTATATATCTCTAGTTTTGGACCTTTTTTATACATTTATTTATATATAAGAAATTACTTATCTTTCTATAATCTTTAATGTAACGGCATTTTAGGGTCAGCCCTTCCATTCCACCCTTTGGGATTTATAGCTTTAGCTTCAAATGCCATTCTGGAACCCGTGCTAAAAACCTACGACTATCAATTATACATGTAACTTTTAACTAGGCCCTTTACCATCAATTATAGTCTGTAAGGAAGATAATGTTTTCTTGTATGGATCAAGGTGTATGTGCTAGATTGAATCTTTATTAGTGATAATCGAAGTTGGAAGTATGCTTATTTTAAAGGACATAATTGTTTTGTTTCAGTCATAGCTAATTAATATTTGAGTGGAAGTATTTCAAGCCAAAATTACTTTCCTAGAGGTCTAATTACTATATTTGCTGAAATGTTAACCCCATACAATTTTGGTGTTGTTTTGTTGATGGAATTATTGACTCTTTTACTTGTGTATTATGTGTGTATTTTTACACTGTTTATTTTCCCTGACTTCTGCACTCAACTGGTTTATAGAGTTAAGTTTCATGGAAGCAACATTATTAGTTATCAAACAGATTCTCCACTTTGTTACTATAGTTCTATTGTATATACAGGTTCTAGAAGGTGTAATTAAATATAGATGGAATGCATTGCCTGCTGAGCAGCGAGACGGAATGAAAAATTTTATCTCTGATGTTATTGTACAGGTATGAGCGACATCTTGTAAAATGCAGAGACCATAGCTAGTGACACTTGTTGTGTTGATTTGTATGCTTTTAGTCTCTTTTTGTATCTTTTCTCTTCTTTACTGACCCTTTTTTGTTTAGCTATCTCGCAATGAAGTGTCATTTCGAACAGAGCGATTGTATGTCAACAAACTCAATATTATTTTAGTTCAGGTATACCTATGTCATATTGCTCAATTGGTCATTTATGTTATTCTCATCCAGTTATACTCTGCACAGTTTATTTTTCTAGATAAAATTTATTCATTTTCTATAGTTTTCCTCTGTTTTTCTAATGGATGTGTTGGTTTCTTTTACCTTTCACTTAATAATTCTGTTGCAATGTTTGATTAAATTCTTTTTCTGATTGATTAACTACATATGAATGTTTTTCTCAAATAAATCCTACATGCACAGATTTTGAAGCATGAATGGCCAGTGAGATGGAGAAGCTTCATTCCGGACCTTGTTTCAGCAGCTAAAACAAGTGAAACAATTTGCGAGAATTGTATGGCAATATTGAAGGTATGTTCACTTTTCTCATAAAGAATGTTCCTTTAGTCAATGAGTAACACTGCAAAATGTTCTTTCAGCTCTTGAGTGAAGAGGTTTTTGATTTTTCAAGAGGAGAGATGACTCAGCAGAAGATAAAAGAGCTTAAACAATCATTGAATAGGTAATAGTGATTGACTTTGTTTATAGGAAATCTTACACCACGACTTTTTTTTTTTCTATTACATTTCTCTTTCTTGTACTTTGGTGATATAGCATTTTTTCTTGTTCTCTGATAGGCCCTGTCAAACAGAAGGGATAATAAATTAATTAAAATAGAGAATTCTGAATTGAAATGCTTAGAAAATACAAAATAAAGTGAAATTTTTATTGAAATGTGTAGAGAGATAAGCTTCTGTTGCTGAAAATATATATAGAGCCAAAGCTTACATTATAGAGTGTAGTTGTCTTATAGTTACAAAATTATAACTGACATACTGAGAGGTAAACTATGAAGAATAAATTGCACAAATACATTTATCAGGAAAGGTAACAGGGGATGGCATTCTCTTTTGTGTTAGATTATTGGTGGAACTAATTTCTCAATGCTGGACATTGATTATCTATTTTTTTACACTCTTGATTTTCTGGCTCCAGCTCATTTTAGTTATTAAGGAAGGAGTACTTACATAATGCTAAGAATTATACGTGCTGTTTGCAGTGAATTTCAGCTCATACATGAGTTGTGCTTATATGTGTTATCAGCGTCCCAAAGAACTGAGCTCATATGTGCAACACTGTCTACATTGCATGCCTTCTTATCATGGATTCCTTTGGGCTATATATTTGAATCACCATTGGTAGGTGCAGTTTTCTGCTTAAGTAGCACTGCAATTGAGTAATTCTGAAATCTCTTGGTTGTTTGTTCATTACAGCTTGAGAAACTGCTAAAATTTTTCCCAATTCCTGCTTATCAGAACCTGACATTGCAATGCTTAACCGAGGTATGCTCCATCCTCTATGTGTATAACATTGTAACTGGAACTTTCAAGATGAAATCACTATCTTTTAATATTCACAGGTTGCAGCCCTTCAGTTTCGGAATTACTTTGATGCTCATATTAAGATGTACAACATATTCATGGTTCAGTTGCAGGTGTGTTTAAATAATAATTTTCTGTTTCACGTTTTATTTGCCTATTTGCTTCATCATATTCCTGTATCTATTTTGTTGATCATGTGATAGTTTCTTTGGTTGATTCTGGGATATTGTTTTGTTTCATGCAGAGCATACTTCCGCCCACTACTAATATACCTGAGGCATATGCACATGGTTCAAGTGAAGAGCAAGTAAGTCTCCGTAAGCTAGCCTGATTTACTACTAAATTACTTGTGAAGCATCTATCTGACAAGTTTCTCCTCTGTTTAGGCATTTATACAAAATGTGGCACTGTTCTTCACATCATTTTTCAAGGCAAGTTTATTTTTTCAGTTTTATGTTTTCTTTGATTACAAGGAAGGTTTATATTAATGAAATGTAATGTGACCCGGTGAAAGAATGTACTACGGTATCATGAACTGTTGTGCCAAAGTTTTCTTTGTTTTTCTTTTTGCTTTTGTATGTCAACTCTTCCTCCTATTTTTTCTTTCTATGTATATTTCACTTATTGATTTTTTGTTTGTTTGATGAGTGTTCAGGTCTTTATTAACAAGAATAGTTGTGTGGTGATACCCTTCTGCTTATGCAGGTTCATATTCGAATTCTGGAGTCCACTCAAGAGAATATATCTGCTTTGCTTTTGGGTCTTGAATATCTCATCAATATCTCATATGTGGATGATACTGAGGTTTTTAAGGTATGATGATAACATTTATGTCTTCACTATGAATGATTATGTTGTGATTGCTCAATTTTTTTTTCGTTCTCAACCTTATACACCACTTTTGGTCCCCACCATTGGAAGTGTCCTAACTTAGTGTTCTGAAATGTACAAGAATTTTATTTTATGTGTACTTGTTTTCCAAAAAATATCAGGTCTGTCTGGACTACTGGAATGTCTTGGTTGCAGAATTATTTGAGCCACACCATGGTTTGGAGAACTCTGCAGCAACAGCAGCAAGCATGATTGGACTTCAGGTGTTGTCTCTTAATTTTTCTCATACCTTGATCTTGATTGTTCGAAACAAGAGCTGGCATTTTTAAAATATGTTTGTTGTGTTTGGTACTTCAATATATATATATATATATAACTTGTTAATGAGCTAATAAAGTACAATGCTGTAATTGCAATCTAATGAATAAAATCAAATCTGGTAAACTTAGGTGTAATAAATAACTATGGAAAATTTTCTCCTTACTTTCTCTTTCTTCAGTTATTGTTTGTGTTTTTTCTTCAGTGCACTAACATAGGGTATTCCTATTAATAGTTTGTGTTCTGAGATCTAAGATATTTATTTACAAGATATAGTTTGGATCAGTTGGTTTAACCCTAAAAATCATTATTTTGGAATATACATTGTCTGAAATGGTTTTCAATTAATATGTTGTCAATCTTTATAACATTTTCAAATGTGTATTTTTGTTCAACTTTAAATTTCCATTATTTTCCATATGCCTATCATTGATCATATATACTGTTTTCATCATTCTAAGAATGGCTAAGGTCATGATTATATTTTTCTCAATGGCAAGCAGGTGCCTGGTATGGTTGACGGCATTGGTTCACAGCTTCTTCAGCGCCGGCAACTTTATGCTGGTCCCATGTCAAAGTTAAGAATGCTTATGATCTGTCGTATGGCGAAACCAGAGGAGGTTCTCATAGTTGAAGATGAAAATGGGAATATAGTGCGGGAAACAATGAAAGACAATGCTGTTCTTGTCCAATACAAGGTAATAATACTGAAAATGTCTGAAGCTGTTTACGAATGAATATTGTACTTTATTGGATGATTAAAGAATAAATTTGAGAGATTTCTGTCATCATATTCTGATTAGTCAAAGTTCAATCAATTATACAGATTATGAGGGAGACTCTTATTTACTTGTCACATCTTGACCATGATGATACTGAAAAGCAGGTATGTGAATTACAATTCGGTGATCTTGGTTTTGAAGGGAGATAAAAAATCAATCTTGGGCTTTTATTTCAAATTTATTATTGGGAAGTTTGTATTTTTTTGTAATTTCCAAATATGAACTGGTTTTTCTTTTCATCCAGGGGTAGAAACTAGGATGCAATTTATATTTGGTGTTTGTTCAAAGATAATATTAATAAGTTCAACTTTAAAACCCATTAAGGTCGCCCTAGTTGTGGGGGTTTGGGCAGTTTGCATGAGGTGTTAGATTTAAACTTTGATGATGCGATTGTACATGCGCAAAAAAAGCTGTGCTTCATTAACCCAAGGATTTATCAATGTTGTATGGATATGTTATTTTCATATACTGACTTGCAATTGAGAAATTGATGCATTTTTGTCCCTATACAAATATCAGAACTTGATGTAGTGGACTTTTATATAATCATGTGCAGATGTTGAGGAAGTTAAGTAAACAACTTAGTGGTGAGGACTGGACGTGGAACAATTTGAACACACTGTGCTGGGCGATAGGATCTATATCTGGTTCCATGATGGAAGAGCAGGTATTGTGAACAACCCAATAACATTGTTCTGCCGACTGTTGTTAAGATGTGATCCTACTAATATATTAATAAATTCAGTTCAAATTTTTAATATTTATTTTATAAATATGGTAAGCATGAGAAATAGGGCACATAATGAGACCAGAACTGCTCTTCATAGAGAGGAAACAGAGATGTGGGACTGGGAGAAAGGGTTCTGGGTGAAATGCAATGCTGGCAAAGATGCATGGCAGAGCCCCAAGTCAATGTTGATAACTACAACCCTATAGCGTTTACACAAACTTGTGTAGCTTTCCTAAATTTGTCTAGCGAAGTTTGCGTGGAAATTCTTGGGAGTTTTCTTACATAATCGAAAAAGAATATTACTTAAAAACTTGTTGATGACATACATATAGGCTTAACATGATACTTAACACAACAATAATTCAAACAATGTACTAAAATAGCAAATCACAATAACTAAACTAATTAAACGTAAAACTACAATTATAACCCAATTATTTATAAATTCATGAAAGCAAGATATTTAAGTTAAAACATTTAAAAAAGGAGTTAATTTCTTCAAATCATTTGAGTCATGGTAAATCTTTGTTGTAATAAGGTCATTGGAGGCAAGGAAATTACAATTGAGTTCAACTTGCTGGCTTGCTTCTTCACTCGAGTTTATGAGTTTAACAAACATGGTTACAGGGCTAGAGCCATTTAAGCCCAATTGTTGGTACATATCAACATCAAATCTAAACTGCTATATCCTAATTATAAATATATTTTCATCCTCAATGTTGCTTTACTTTGTTCTTTTATTTTTATTTTTTTAATTGATGCATGTATAACAGGATTTTCCAACCGAGTAATGTTAGTTGTATTCATGGTGTGAATAATTTGACTGAGAAATAATTCCTAGATTATCGTTTTTATTCTGATATGAAATTAGAAAATTACAGATATTGATATTTACAGTACAGTTGCAAACAGATGTGACAGCTAACTAAAACTCAACTGAGTCCTAGTACTTGTATCTTGCTGATTAGGCTAGCAGCCAGCTGAATTTTCTAGTCTAGGAGAATTGGCTCCTGCGCAGGTACTCTGACCATTACAATGCGCAGGCCCAATAGGCTAGATTACTATGTATCATAGCAAATATCTTTGTTTTTTCTTGTGGACTCTTTTATTGGTTGTGTTATTTCTAGAAAAAATAAGTTAAAACTCACATCTTGGTTCTGTGGCAGGAAAACAGATTTTTGGTTATGGTCATTCGTGATTTATTAAACCTATGTGAAATCACAAAAGGAAAAGATAACAAAGCCGTTATTGCTAGTAATATCATGTAAGTGATTTTTGTATATTCATTTGCTCTTTGTTTTTAATGATGCATTTCCTTTGTTGAATAATATGCAGTTTCTTCTTCTGACAGGTATGTAGTTGGGCAGTATCCACGGTTTTTAAGAGCTCATTGGAAGTTTCTTAAAACTGTTGTTAATAAGTTATTTGAGTTTATGCATGAGACACATCCTGGAGTTCAGGTTTTGATTTTCGTTTTTCTATGTTTTCTGTCAGATGTCAGATGACTGTCGTCTCTGATGATATTTGCATGACTTGTTTGGAATAAACCTTGGTTGTGCTTGTCTTTCTTATGTTAGGAGCTTTGTTTATGTCAAATAACTTAAAATTGAAATTTATACATCAATTGATGTCTTGGAGTCGGAAGAAGAGAAATATTAAATCACACAGATTACAATAAAACAGAATTTGCTTTACAGAGTCATAAACCCCTATTACAAACATATTTAATATTAATACTTTAATATGATGCCCCTAAAAGTCTATCCTAAACTCTTAACACTACAGTCAGTAACCTATATAAACCATCCAAGAATAAATTGTATGTTTTCTTAAAAAATCAGTATTAGATTCTTTAGTTTTAATATTCCAATTTAGTTCCTATTCTCTTTTTTCTTTTAAAATTTGATTATATTAGTGGTGTATTTAACTCGATGTGTGATTTGATTATTCTGATCTTATATGTCTTGTTTGTGTTTTTACCTACAGCTAACTTATTTCATTTTTCTTTTGAACTAGTAGTTTATTCCAATGGAGTACTAAAATTTAATTTAAATACTGTGGCATTCTTCAATGATTAAAACATTATTTTACATGTATATTATTTTTTCCGTTCAAAATTCATTTTGCATAATTTTGTTCATGTTTAACTTATTTTAGGATATGGCCTGCGATACATTTTTGAAAATAGTTCAGAAGTGCAAGCGTAAATTTGTTACCACCCAGGTAACATTTTATCTCCCAAAAGCAAGTATATTCCATTTCTACATATAATAATAATACTAATAATCATGTTTGTTGTTATGTCAGGTTGGAGAAAATGGGCCCTTTGTTTCTGAACTTCTTACTACTCTTCCAAATACAATTGCGGATCTTGAACCCCATCAAATACACTCGTTCTATGAATCTGTATCCATTTTTCTCTTAAGTTGACTGATAATCTTAAGTGATATGCTTATATTTTCATGTGTATATTTTTAATTGATATTAAATGTTGTAGGTTGCTTACATGATTCAAGCAGAGTCTGATGTCCAGAAGAGAGATGAATATCTTCAAAAGTTGATGGTGCTACCGAATCAGGTTATCTGTTTGATTAAGAAGCCACATTATTTCCTTTATCTTTTTAATGTTATTTACATGCACGAATTCTCATCCTACTCATTCTTCGGCAGAGGTGGATGGAGATTATTGGGAAGGCACACCAAAATGTTGATTTTCTGAAGGATCAAGATGTGATCCGAAATGTTCTTAATATATTACAGGTATAACTATGTGGTAATTTTGTTTATTCTACTTTATATTTCCTGAGAATTTCACATCGCATACTTGATGGCTTTTGAAGTGGAAATTAATTTGTTCTTTCTAGTCATCTGAAAATAAGTTCTTTGATTAATTTATTGTTTGATCTTTTATTTCCAAATTTAGAATTTCCTACACAAGTCTTTGTTCTTTGTTGAGGGATGAATTATTTCTTCGTATCGTACATTTTGTTTATTCCATTATTAGTAAATGATCTTAATAGAAATTTTTGTATTCTGTACTCTTCATGTGTGCATTATTGGCAGTTGAACATAAGAATTTTGGTTTAATTCCTGCTGCTGGTGGACCTTCATGAATAGCTTATTAGAAGTACAGCCATAAGCCTTTGGTGAAACTTGTGGATTAACCTTACCTGGAAATAGGGAAACCTTCCTTCTGAATAAACTTTCATAACAAAATACATCTAATGACTTTGGTACTGAGCATATGATAGGAGTCATTATAATATAATGTTGTACCTTGCTAGTTATTTGATAATTAGCCAGGGTTTTAACACCTTATCTTTTCTTAAGTTTCTACCAAGGGTTGATGTGTAATTGTTAGACATATAGCTGTTTGGTGGATCCACATCAATGGTTTATGTTACTTCTCTAACATGCTTGTACGTTCATAAAAGCATAAGCATTTCCGGTCTTATTATTTGACCGTGGTCAATGCACACGTGCTTTCTTACCTTCTGTTAAAATTCAATTTTTTTACTTCATATATGGGGATGCAAGGAATAAACTCTTGACCACTTGGTAGTGTAATGTAGACTTCAAATATCGTATCATGAACCAGTAATGGTTTATGTTACTTCTCTAACATACATATATGTACTTCATAAAAGCATAAGCCTTTTGGGTCTTATCATTTGAGCGTGGCCAATGCACTGACTTTCTTACCTTTTGTTAAAATTAAATTTTTTATTTCAAGAATGGGGATGCAAGGAACGAACTCTTGACCACTTGGTGGTGTATTGTAGACTTCCAATGTCGTATCATGAACCAATTATTCCAAATGGCTCAACCTGTTAGGCAAAGACACGTGCATGGTTATATATTACATATCTAACCATTAATATCTGTGTCATGGTTTGTAGCGTTTGTTTAGTTTTCTCCTTGTGCTTTACGCTTCTTCTAATTGCAGACAAATACAAGTGTTGCATCTTCTCTAGGAACATATTTCCTACCACAGATCACATTGATTTTTTTGGACATGTTGAACGTGTACCGGTATGTTCTGTTGACTGAAATGTCTTTATATTATTTTGACATGGATTTTTGTTTTATGCTACAAATATACAGATTATATTCTTTTATCCTCCCATTAATAATGACTAATATATTTTTTACCTGCAACAGAATGTATAGCGAGCTTATATCGAAAAGTATTGCAGAGGGTGGACCTTTTGCTTCTAGAACATCCTATGTGAAACTTCTACGGTGGGTTTGGTTAATATAACATTGATTTTGTAGTAACCAGATTGCTGTTAACCTTGATAGTGTTGTTATTGATGCAGTTCGGTTAAGAGAGAAACACTTAAACTGGTTGATACATTCTTGGACAAGGCTGAGGATCAACCACAAATTGCAAAACATTTTGTACCACCAATGATGGATCCTGTTCTTGGAGATTATGCTAGGAATGTGCCTGATGCAAGGGAATCAGAGGTCTTGTCACTTTTTGCCACGATTGTAAACAAGTGTGTCAATTCTTCTCTCTTTATTTGTTAATTAATTGAGCGTGAACACTCAAAATTCTACGTTTATATTCTTTTATTATCTAATAGTGTTCACCTCAACCAAAATAAGCTTGTAGAAGGAGAATAAGCTAAGATTGCTCGTATTCTCTGCAGATATAAAGCTGCAATGGTTGAAGATGTCCCTCGCATATTTGAAGCTGTTTTCCAGTGCACACTGGAGGTAATTGTCTAGGTTATTTGTCTAGGTAACTGCATTGTACACTCCAATAGTTTATCATAATGCCCTTAAATTGACTTCCAGCATGGCCAACCAACATTTATTTTCCCTAGTTGAATGGCCTTTTTTCTGGTATGTGGTTGTTGATAACCTATGCTTACATTTGATGAAACTGGTTTGACATTGCTTAGAAGTTCTGTTTTTATTCATTATCTGTTATATTCTATCAATTATGATGGTGTATAATTATTGGATATCTGCACCTAAATATCAATATTTGCAATTATTCTTTTATTCTGGTACACAGATGATTACAAAGAATTTTGAAGACTACCCAGAGCATCGGCTAAAGTTCTTCTCATTACTGCGTGCCATAGCTACTCACTGCTTCCCTGCTTTGTTCTGCTTGTCTAGTCAGGTGGTGTTTCTTACCTAGCACTTTGCTTACGCCAAACAATTGTGTGGCAGTTTATTTGGTTTTGTCCATGTAGACAGTGACTGTTCTTCCTAATTTATTTTTGTAGTCTAATATTTGTAATCTGTTTCAGCAACTGATGCTTGTTGTGTTTCTTTCAAAGCACTTTGTCTATGCTAAAAATTGTGTGGCGGATTATTTGATTTTATCTAAAGTTGACAGTAACTGTTTTTCCTAATTTATTTTTTGTAGTCTGATGTTTGTAATTTGTTTCAGCAACTGAGGCTTGTTATGGATTCAATAATATGGGCATTTCGGCATACAGAAAGGAATATTGCTGAGACTGGGCTAAACCTGTTGTTTGAGATGCTGAAGAAGTTTCAGGTGATCTTTGTATATTATTTAATCCATATCTCACTTCATTTCCAAAGCTGTGAAACAATTTATTTATACTTTAAATACAGATTTCTACAATAAGCAATTTTAAGGAAAATAACTTATTTCAGAAGAAGATGAAGGGCTGTTTCGTAGTGCATTTTAAAAAAATAAATAAAAGTTAGTGTATGTTTAATGAAATAGGCAAACTCCTGCTTGTTTTAAGCTAAACAAACTGGCCCAAATTTCCTTGTTAAGAAAGCCTGAAAACTGTTCATTAAATAAATTGGACCTAAAGAAGTAGAACCTTACATATTTTAATAAAGAAACACTGTTCTAAATGAGCACAAACAACCCGGCCTTTTATTTTCCATAGTTTTTCTTGTTTGTTATTGTCTATCACTTTCCTGTTCTGGATGATTCTGATCCTCCCTCAAGATTTCCCTCGTTTTTCTCTATTAAACAGGCATCAGAGTTCTGTAATCAGTTTTATCGGACGTACTTTTTGACAATTGAGCAAGAGATATTTGCTGTCTTGACAGACACTTTTCATAAGCCTGGGTTCAAATTACATGTCTTGGTGCTTCAACATTTGTTCTGTCTGGTACAGTTTCAAATCATATCTTTTTTTATTTTTGTTTCATTAGTCAGTGAAAATTTGCTATAATGAAAGAGTTGGCATTTATCAGGCTGACTCTGGCTCCTTAACTGAGCCTCTTTGGGATGCTTCTACAAATGCCTATCCTTACCCAAGTAATGCAGCTTTTGTACGTGAGTTCACAATAAAACTTTTAAGCACTTCATTTCGGAACATGACTGCTTCAGAGGTAATCGAGGAGAAAACTAATGTTATAAACAAACCCATTTGCGAATAGAAGACTAATTGCTGGAAATTTGCAGGTTACTCAATTTGTTAATGGACTTTTTGAGTCAACAAATGACCTTGCGATATTTAAAACTCACATTCGAGATTTTCTTGTACAGTCAAAAGAATTTTCAGCTCAGGTAATTCTTTATACAGTACTGTATGTTTTTGCCTCATTTCACCATCGCCACAATTGGGAAGTTTGAACTTTTGCCAATATAATATTGACTACTGCATCATTTTTTTGCTAAACGAAGTCGGTCCAGTCTCTTAAATACGTAATTCCATTGATTTCGTAACATGCCTGGTATTCTAATTCCTTAATGTAGTTCTATGTATCCTGGCTGGTTGATGTTTTGGTTTGCTTCACTTAGATTATTGGACGCTACAAGTGTATCGTTTTGTGTTAGACTTATGTTCTTAGTGTATTTGTGCAACTGGTCAGGTTTGTTAATTGTTCTCTCTACCGCAGGATAACAAAGATCTCTATGCTGAAGAGGCTGCAGCTCAGAGACATAGGGAACGACAAAGAATGCTTTCTATTCCAGGACTTGTTGCCCCGAGCGAGTTGCAAGATGAAATGGTTGACTCGTAGTAGGTTATATACAATATAGAAGTTAACACATCACACCGGCATTCGCCTTGATTCAATCAAATACCGGACGGTTTGAGAACACATGTAGCATTTTGCTCTCAAAAATCTTGTTCTCTGCTTTTCCCAATGCATCGTGTTGGGACTGGTTCCTGGTTTCAGAGGTTTGGCTACTTCCCTGTCTGGGTAAGTGTTAGAGTATGCAGTTGCTAATTTAGGATATATAGTAGTCATACGGGAGGGATTTATCAAGGCAGCTTTCCGTAGAATCGCAGGATGGATGAGTCAATTTTTTTTTTAGTAATGATCACTCCTTAGGTGTCACGTAACCTCTGACTATTTGTGCAGAACAGTCCTTGTGGTTGGATATTTTGTTTTCTTTTCCACCTATTAGTTTAGGGGAATTGATGTAACCATGATTGCATTAATATATGGTTTTCATTTTCCTGGTGTTATTCTTATTCTTATTATTATTATAGATCACTTGACCCCGTCCTTCAAATTGAACGAAAAACTTAGTGTACCTCCAATGTCTAGTCTTTGCTTGTGACTTGAATTGTTGGGGAATAGGGTGGTTTCAATAGTTTCGCATGTAGAGATGAGGATCATGTTTGTTTTGTTACACCTTTAGTTGTGAGAGTCGTGTGTCATTTTCTGTACAGCCATTGTTAGTGGCATTTGCTGAGCGCCACCACCAGTCATCTGATCAGATTGTACGGCTTTAAAAAATTTTGGTTTAATTAGTCGACAATCTAATAAAATATTTGCTTTAATGTACTTGTTTCACAAGGTTATCGTAGCAAGTGATTTATTCATGTCATTAAATTAGATGTAAAACCTTTTAACATTTCACCACAGCGTATCTTGTTTTAAATATAATCTTATATCATATACATGATTCATTACATTATTCTCATTTACATTGTGGTGCATATTCTACATTGTAAGTAATTAACTATTAACTATATTGCACATCACTTACTATCATTTTCATTATAGTTGTCAAAATGGGTAATTCGACTTTATTCGGCTCGATTCATCGAGTCAATCCAACCTAATTCACTTTTTAGCGAGTTAAAAAAATTTGAACTTGGTCTGGCCTACTATGGGTTAATGTGTTAAATGGGTTGGTTAACGAGTTCATTTAATTAAAAAAATATTTTTTTTCTGTCAAAATTAAATTGTAATTCTAATTAAAATCTAAATAAATTTTAATACAGTTCAAAAACAAACCAAAATAAAAAAAATACAAATTATTTATATGTTGGATAAAAAAGCAACCTAACATGACTTAAATGTAAAATTCAACTTAAATGCGATCCTTTTATCTGCATGTTTGTGAGTCAATCCGGCTTATAACGGTTCAACTCATGTGAGCTGGGTTTTAAATGAGTCGGGTCAAAAATTAACCTATATTAAAATTTGTAAAAAAGTTTAACCTAACTCGATCCAAATTCGTAATGAGCTAGATTGACTTGCGGGTTTCAACCTATTTTGACAGCTATACTTTTTATCATTATAAATTACCTGAATGTGTGGTTTGGTTGAGTCGATGTTGGAGTGATATCTAAGTTAATATAACCATTTTGTTTTATTAGGAAGAAATGACTAACTCCCAAAATTTTAATTTATCAAATACCAATCACATTGATATTCATACTCTAAAATTACCATTACTATATATGAAACTCGTAAATATTTTATAATGTTTAATTAGCCAACAAATGTTTCTAATAACTAAAAGGATTACCTTTTAAACACTTTATCATAATTAATGATTAATGATATAAACTTATTTTTGTAAGTGTTTATAATTGTAGTCAAAATAATACATATTTACATGAAACAATACAATACATACAAGTTAGTTTATTATTTTAGTTTTATTTTGTCAAAACTTTAAGTATTTAATAATTAGAAATAGAAGTACTTAATGATTGGAAATCATAAACAAAGAAGAAAGTAAAGAAAGAGAACAGAGATAAGATTAATAGAGGAAAAGGATAATAAAGTGAGGAGAAAGGAATTTAGTGAGAAAAGAAGAAAGAAAGAGAAGATATCGGATAGGAAAAAAAGAATCAAAAGATATTTTATCACAAAAAACTTACTTTCTTGAAAATATATTTATTTTTTAATTTAATTTAATTTATTATTACTTTTATTCTTATCATTTTATGTTTAACTTTTGTAACTGTTTTTTTAGTACGATTAACTATTTCTAATAAGAAATTGTGCATGATAAAATTAAAACAATTATTTCTTTTATGATTACCTTTTATAAATATATTTTTTATAAATTTAGTTACATTTTTTATTTTTTATTTTAGTAACATTGATATTAATAGTAATTATTTTTTATTTTTTATTAACATAAAATAAAATTGGAAACCCATGCCAATAGTATCTATTAAATAGATCATTTTCTATATGTTTCAAACTCAATAGTTAAATAACCCATTAGGTTAAGACATTGGTCAAACACGTATATTTATAAGTTGTGAAAAGACTATTCAATTATTATGGACGAAGAAGTCCTGAATAAGAATATTCACAGCATCACCATCTCTGTAAAAGCTCAATTGTTAAATAATAATTTTAATTTTAAACATGTTGTTTACATTTAAAAAAAAATTGTATTTTATTTTTTTATGTTATTATTATAAATTAATAATGAATGTTATTACAATTCATGAAAAAAAAAACTTTAAAATATAAAGAAAACAGTGTGCTGAATTTGTTTTGTTTCAAATTTCAATTTCAATCGCAATTCAAAATGAGTTTGTGTTGTTTGTTGGTGCTTACATAGGGAGAAAATTCTTGGAAGGGAGGAAAAAGCCAAAGGCAGAAAAATTGGTTTGATTGTTCAAAGTTGACAGAAACTCTCTTTCATTCTCAGCTCAATTTGCAAAATCGATCAAAACCCAAATTGAAATCTCTGAGCTTTAGCAATCTGATAGATACTCACGTATAAGCACCGGCATGGGTCAAGCTTTTCGGAAGCTCTTCGACTCCTTCTTCGGCAACACCGATATGAGGGTAATTTCTAACAACCCTACTTGTTTATTCTTTTGTGTTTGTTAGATGTTAATTTCTGAACTCAATTATTTATTGTTTCACTGATCTGGTTGTTCAGGTTGTGATGCTTGGTCTTGATGCTGCTGGCAAAACAACCATACTTTACAAGCTTCACATTGGAGAAGTTTTATCCACTGTTCCTACAATTGGTGGGTGGATTGATCGGGTCTAGTTTTATAATTTTTATTGTTTTTTTTTATGTTAGATTTCAACGCATATTTGTTCTTCCTTAAATCGTTCTTGCTTGGTTATCTGCTTTGTTTTTGTTCTTTGATTGCGTAAATTTTGAGTTTTAGCAGAGTAGTATATTTGCTCCATTGACTTTGTATTGACTGGCGAAACTTTTTAACAATAAAGCCAGATTTTGTAAGAATAAGTTTGTTGGGATAAAAGAGGATTCCCCCTCTTGATTGTCAGGAAAAAATATCTACTAGCAATGGGTACAAGTGAAGTGCATGCAACCGTGTTTGGAGTTTCAATTAATTTAGTGGAACAAAAGTTAAAGCTGGAAATAAATTGCTGTGGTTTTTTCTTTTCTGACACGGTAAAACTCACATATTGCTGCGCACTTTCATATTTCGTTAGGAGTTAGTATTGGTTTTGAGATTGAAACAACAAACCTTTTTCTAATCAATGACTGCATGATTATAAAAGTGCTGTCAATGAAAATATTCTATTGCCGATATCCTTAAAGTGGAAAAAAAAAATACATGAAATAAAAAGGATTTTGCTGATTAATTAATAAGAATGGATAGGTTTAATATGGGGCCAAATTATCTGCAAGATGTAATCTTAGAGCTAATGTAATTCTGTTTGATAGCTAAACCTGGTGACCTGGTCCAAGTTTATCTTTTTTTATTTTTTTTATTTTTATTTTTTGCTTTATATATATGTGTGTATGTATGTATGTATTTGCCCTTTACACTTATTTATGGAGTTCTGTTTGTTTACTTTTATTTATGGGTTTATGTTATTATTAAGAAATTTATTTTGGCTAATTACTTTACTATGATAATATTTTGAAATTTAAACTATGAGATCACGTTATCTTGAGCTTTATTCGTTATTTAATGTATTAATACTTTATTATAATAAAAAATTTAAATGCGGGTTGGATCTGTCAAATTATGTTAGACATGTATATTATATTATTTATCTTTTATTGTAGATTGGGTCAATCGATTTAATTAAGTGACCCAAAGGTCCGACCATTAACCTAGTATCTCAACCGGGTCAATAACTAGACCGGTTTTCATAACACTGGATTTGGGACCTTCGATTGTTCCACTATACTTGGAAAAGCCCTTCTCTGTTTTCTTGAAGATGGTTTGTTGGTACAGTAGTTCTCATTCTACTAAAATAGGGGTTGGGAACAACAAACTAAAGTTCTTCAAAAAATTTACCTAGACATTAAATTTAGAGTCTCACTCAACCTTACTAAACATCTTACAAGGTTAGGATCCTACTTCTATATTCTATTTTAGTTATATTCACCCTTCAAATTTTAATTAAGAAAAACCCCAAACAGGCTTCAACTACCGTAGGCAAGGCTAGAGATGATCGCATTTAATGCAACTTTCCAACAAATTTGATTTAAATTGCAGGTACGAAGAGTTGACATACTCTGGCAGTTATTGTCAACAATCATTCTTCTAACCTTCCTTCTGTCTCTTCTCAATATTTACTTTGTATAAATTGTCTAGCTATAGTGGTATATGATTTCAGTAGTTGCATAGTAATAGTTTTTGTCAAACTCTGAAGATTGACATGTTAATAGTTTGTTAGTGACAGTTGTTAAATGTCTGTATGGTATTGACATGGCTTGTTAATTGCAGCTAGAAAATAGATCTATATATTGTTTCTCTATGTTTATAATTTATATTGTCTTGCAGGTTTCAATGTGGAGAAAGTTCAGTATAAGAATGTTATTTTCACAGTTTGGGATGTTGGGGGACAAGAGAAACTAAGGCCCCTTTGGAGGCACTATTTTAACAACACAGATGGCCTGGTGAGGATTAATTTTCATGATTTTATCTCAGTGAAAGTAGAGTTATGTTAAGCTGGTTGTTTTGTGAAAAATTCCTTCTTTCTACATCATTAATCAGTCCAGTAAGTCTGGAAAGAAATGTGTTTATATGGGCATATGGTGGCAAGGTTGATACCTTTGTTGGTGTGATCATATATGCAGATCTATGTTGTTGATAGTCTGGACCGTGAGAGAATTGGTAGAGCAAAGCAGGAATTTCAGGTGATAAAATGAAATTTCACTTTTATTAGTGTCTTTATATGTCATTCTGATCAAACTTTGAATTGATTCATGGATTACTTGCAGACAATCATAAATGACCCATTTATGCTCAATAGTGTCATCTTGGTGTTTGCCAACAAGCAGGACCTGGTATTTCTTTGTTACCCTTTTATTTATTTTTAGTTGCACGTCATGACATTAAGGTTATCTCTGTAACTGGAGATCGTACAGTGGCAAAAACTCGTAATTGGTTGACATTGTTTACTTAATACACCAAGAGGATATCAGAATTTCTACTATTTTAGTTTGTTTAGAATGTACTGATACATTTCTGTTAAGCTTTGCATTAATCAATTCATTGAAACAATTACAATCACATGATATTAGTTAGGATGTTTCTGAAATGTTACTGCTATCTTAAATCTTGTGTATAACAGCAATAACAACAACAAAAAAGTCTTGTCCCACTAGGTGAATATAATAAAACTTTTCGGGTGTTAAACTTTAGGAAATAGAGAGACATTAATTGAAACGATATGGTTTTTGAGGCAGTACAAGTGTTTCATTTATATTGAGAAAATGAAATCAATACAATAAATAGAGGAAATTTAACATCCCCTATTAATGAAGAGATATGATACGGGAATAAGTAAAAATGTTCCTAATAATACATATATGATTTCTATATTCCTGATTAAATATTTGAGCCTTATTTTTGTACTTATAACACTCTTCCTCAAATTAGAGCATATAAGTCGTTTGTGCTCATATAACTTCTGGGGTGGGGTATTAGAGCCTTTCTGCGAAGATGGTTAGAAATACGGTCCCAGCTGGCCCTGTTTCTCGTGATTAAATTTCAGCAAATGGTAGAACTGGATCAGGTAGAGACATAATACAACAGCTCTAAAGATAACCAGAAGTATAACATTTGGTCTTTGAGCTATCCATACTCCAGATACCCTGCCCGGACGATAAAAAAATCACTAACAACTTTAGTTTCATCTTGGTATAAAATTCAACTCATCTTTTTACTATAATATGTGGAGTAATATTTGTTTTTACTTCTTCCGCTATTAGCACGGGATAATGCTACAATTCATGCCAATTTCAGGCCTGTGTTTAACCCTGCGCAGATTGACTGTTTGATGGGGTTATAAACGGGTTGAAAACATTTTGCTAGATATGTACCAAGCTGATAGCTGAAATTAATTTGTGGTATTGATAAAATGTTTTTGCTAGAAATCTAGACCAAGAAGGTGGGAAAACTGAAATGTTGGAATTGTTTTGTTCTCTGTGGTTATTATATGCTATATATAATTATTAATCTTTGATATCCTGTAAAATAGCAGACTTCTATTCTTGAACAAAGTACTCTGGTCAAACAATGTGAGTTTTTCCTTAATATTTTTTTTTTCTTTTGTAGAGAGGAGCGATGACGCCAATGGAAGTATGTGAAGGCCTAGGTCTCTTTGATCTAAAGAATAGAAAATGGCACATACAAGGCACTTGTGCACTTAAAGGAGATGGTCTTTATGAGGGCCTGGACTGGTTGGCTTCAACTCTGAAGGAAAGAAAAGCTACTGGGTTCTCTTCAATAGGAGCCTCATCCTTCTAATCTAGGTTTGAACTATCTATCTGTTCAATGTTCATAAATAAGTTACCTTCCTTTTTACCATTCCATCATTATGGGTATTGTATACTGCAGGTATATTAGCCTTTGCCATTGAGCAACATGTAGGGTCAGTTTCATTCAAGAATGTTGTAAAAAAGTAATCAAATTTTTTGGGCTGCATTAGGTTACCTCTATCTATTCCTGATGAAGTAGATAGATGCTTTGACTTTGAAGGTGCTTAGAGAAGACTTTGCACAGTGTATAGAAGTTTGAGCATGTCAAATGAAAACTAATTTGAATCTCACGAATTCTATTGTCATATTGATGCCCCTGTTTGTGGTTGACATGTATCTTTTGGTTCATTTTCGCATGATTTACCCTATTCAATCCCTTTTTTCCCTTTGTTGTGTGGCTGAAAACTGGTTGTCATTGACGTATTAAGATTTGGCATCTCTGAAGTGAGTTAAATCTACATCCCTAATAAATCAAGGATTACTCAAAATATCAACAGATTATCTAAAATATTAAGCTTGTGAAATTATCTAATGGTATGCTATTTCTTCGATTTTTCCTACAATTTGCGTTCTTATGCAAATATTTACTGATAATGTAATACATTAGTTTCATGGTCTGCTTCATATTGTTCTGGTTTTGAAGGGTTAAGATATAATACATGTACTGACTTTCCAATTTCTTATGACAATAATTCAAGCCATGTCGAACTTGACTTTTAAATTAAAGTTATGTTTGATTTATCAAGAAAATAAACAAAAATAAATAGAAGCTTATAAATTAAGATGAATTTTTGTAGTTTGCTGTATAAAGGTGAAAGTTAAGGAGAATATATTATATAAGATTATATAAAGTTTCAAATAAAGATATGTAATAAAAACGAGAATATTTTGTCTTGATATCTATTTAAAATAAACCTATACTTTCGTTCTCTAATCAGATGGAACACATTTTTATTGATGCCAAATCTTTCCTTCTTTGGTGCTTTAAGTTGCCTTGAAAATAGAGGAAGAATTCAATAGCATTATGGTTTACTTCCCTTCATAATTGTGTTGCATCCATATTCAACACTAACAAAAAGCGTTGGTATTCGGCTGAGAATTAAAAGATTGATCTAATAATATGATATAATCAGTGTTAACAATGTGAGATAAAATTCAGAAATAGTGCCCTTTTTTTTATATTTTTAAAACCGTGTATTAAAATTAAATTCAAAATGTCATTTAGAAACAGGGAATTTTAATGTATTAACATTATAGGATAATATATAGAAGGCCGAAGTTAGATACGAGTAACAGGTAACATACACCTAATCAATATTGTTCTTAAATTGAACAAGATTGATTGTAATAAATCAACAAATAAATATTAAGCATCATAAATCATAATTTACTTATTTTTCCCAAAAAAGTTGTTTCTTATCTAAACGTACATAGAAGAAATTTGAAACATTTAGCTAAATAAGTAAGCAGCTCTCGTAGCTCAGTTGGTTAGAGCACCCGTTTAGTAAGCGGGAGGTCTTGAGTTCGACTCTCAACGAGAGCAAAAACTTTTAAAAATTTTATTTAATTATTTAGCCTACGTAACTACCTGTTATATATTGAAATGATTTATAATTTTCAAGTTTCCAGTGTCGTACCTCATTGGTTATATTTGCTTACCACCAATGAGTGGTCACGAGTTTGACTTCAATTAAGAGCATTTTTCATTATCATTACAATAAAAAACTTTTCTTGGTTACTTGGCTTCTGAAACCATTCACAGCATCAATTTTTATTAAGCAATATTTTAGTCTAGACTTAATCGTTGTGCTATTTACTTATCTATTTTTATTTGGCATGCATGAAAAACAAGTAATTTTCATTGAATCATTTACACTCATGCCAAACTATTTTTAGGTATTAATATACATATCACTGGAGAACATATCAGGCACTCTCAGTACAACTCATGTAATAACACAAGCCCAGACAAGAAATCCCAATTTTGAACTTTCTATCGTCTCCAAATCCAATAATAATAACAGAAGTTCCTCCCAAAACTATAGCACAAGTACATTACACCTCTCTCTCTCTCTCTCTCTCTCTCTCTCTCTCTATATATATATATATATATATATATATATATATATATGAATGTACAACAACATATAGTTACAACATTATGGCCCAGAAAAAAAGAACTTGCCGATGTGACCAATTCGTTTCATGTATATATTGAGCTTCATATAAGTTCACCATCTTTCATCTCCTATCCAGTTATTTTTCTCCTTTGGCCCTGTAGGACCTTCCTGACCATACAGCTCCACTGGAAGCTTTTTAATCAGATACCCAAATGGATTTCGAAGGCCCCGAGGAAGAGTGTTTAACATCTTATCAAACTCAGTTTTTGAATCATAAACAATTTTAGGACCCCACTGTCTCATAAACTGCAACCACTGAGGTTCTGTGACAGCATCTCCTAGATACTCAGCTGCAACAATCTCGTACTGAACACTGGAATCCACGTACAAATTACTACGAGCAGCATCATTCCTAATACCAACCCCAATTTTTGAAGACCCTTGGATATATGTTCCCGGGTGGGGGTAACATGCATGTCCATTTTTTGATGCGTAGACAATAGCTTTATTGCCATTAATATACTCCAGTTCACATGCATCCACCCATTTACCACCACTGTGCTGTGAGAAATATATACTCCACAACTCTCCAGAGAAGTTGCATATACGAAGTGTAAAATGCTCCCAGTCACAAACATGCTCCCCAACCCTGCTAAAAGCCCTACTTGTCATTCCAATTTTCAGGGTGGAGGGTCCATTGAAAGGGCAAAACACCCACATAGCAATATCAGTAAAAGTTCCACCAAGAGCAGGCTTCACATGAACATAAAGCTTAGCACTATTCAAGTCTCCGTGTTTGACAAAATCCCTTCTATCATCACTCGGCAAATCTATCCAAAACTCCCCATCATTTGTTCCCCCACCTGGTATATTTGAGCCACCTGCATCAATGGCCTCTCCTGCACACACACCCTTTGTGCACAACAAGGCTCCGTTGTTGAAAAACCAATCAACAGAAGAAGGCAAGTAAACTTCCTCAGGATGAAAGAAAACAGTAGGACCATAGTGCTGTATAAGTGCGTGTATTTGGTGGAGGCGTGGCATTGCAGGTAGCATAGGATTCATGTTCTTTAAGCACACAACAGGTAGCTCTTCTCCCTTGTTCCAACAACTAGTGCAGAAAAAAGCCCCCACTGAAACTCCTTTTCCCAGCATGCCACGGTCACAAGGTCTCAGACTCCACACCTGAAATGGAAACTGAGGATTCACAGAAGTAGCACCAAGCAAGAGCCTGTAAGGTTGACATCTATCAGTGAGGTCAGCACGAACACAAATCATTTCATCCAAATTGGGTTTCTCAGGCCTGTTAGTAACCAAGTAGCCAAGGGCACAGTATCCTTCAGGAGGCTGAGGCATCCAAAAGTATGCAGAACCTATTGTCAATTCCCTTCTTCCTGCATTGGAACACCATACCAACATATAATCAAGGGGATTCTTCAAAGCCGGGAACTTCTCATTGTTGGTTCTTTCAGATGAGCCAGTTTCCACTTCCCTAACAACAAGCACAAAACCCCATAACGGCTTGTCGCTTGGCTGACAATAGTGACCAAGGATATGGAACCCATCTGGTATTCCCACAGGCTTATAGAATGCAACAGGCTTTCCAATGTTGCTGTTCCAAACAAACTCAAACGCAGTGACCTTGCGCACTTCTATTTCACCAAGGTTTACAATCCCAGAAGCAAAATCTTGTCCTGTGACTACATACACAAAATCACAGCACGGATTAATCACTAATCTAGAGACACAAGTAACTAAAACATCACAAATCTTATCTTAGTATGGTTTTTATATACAGTACATACTATTCTCTAATTAGAATAGAAGTTTTCTCACACAGTCCATGAAAAGTTCAGAGTACAAGTTCCCGAGGTGATTCAATTCTGATCAAAGCACAACACTGAAATCACTTAACACTTCATCCAAGTTTTGACTCCAAAATATATCATAAGCACTCAATTTCCTAAACACTGAAATCACTTAACAAACTTCATCCAAGTTTTGACTCCAAAATATATCATAAGCACTCAATTTCCTAAACACTGAAATCACTTAACAAACTTCATCCAAGTTTTGATTCCAAAATATATCATAAGCACTCAATTTCCTAAAAGATGCGGATTTATGGAAAGACAATGGTATGATTAAAAGTATATATATATAATATATGAAATAGCAAATTTAGAGTTAAAGATTTATGAAGGGTTCGATGGGGAATAATCACCTTGAGGCCATTGGGGAAGCGGAGAGGAAAGTGAAAAGGCCTGGGGTAGAGTCATGAGAGTGTTGTTTATCCCTCTCCGAAAGCAGTTGAATTTGAAGCGAAACATTTGGAGGAGATGCAATGATAGTTGCTGAAACAGATACATCAAATAGAACAGAAATTTCAACAATCGCTGCTTTGTATTCATGTTCAGATTAGATCGCGCAGAACCCATCATTATCAATTGCTTAAAAATCAGGGTTTTGCACAGTCATTTTCCTTCCAGAGGATGATCAATTTGTGGGACCCCTCTCTGCCACTCTCTCTCTTCCACAGAACACGCAGAGAAAGAACTTGTTCCCAGTCTCTCATACCATCCTGCGTGTTGTTGTTTTCTTAATCATTGATTCTTCTCTTCGCCATGTTTCATTCAACTTTTTCCTGTTTTCTGTTCCAGTACACGTGTCTTCCCTTCTGTTCAACTATTTTTTTATTGTTCTTCAAACATTTAAGAAATCTTAAATAACACAACATTTGATTCTACAATTGTAAAGAGAATGAACAAAACTAATTAACTTGCTAAAATAGTTTAAGTTTATTATTCCTTAAGATTTAGGAGATAAGAGAAACATTCCCCGACAATACAAGGTGAAAATAACAGTTAACATGTTTGGTATTAGTTTTAAAAGAGCTACTAACACGTGCATATGTGCAATACACGGGTCTAATTTATGAACGTATTATACACATAAATACAATGAAAAAAAAAAAACTAAATTTATATTGGCCTAAACTATTTTAAAGTTTATCTCTTTTATAAAATTGATATTTTCATTGTTAAAAAATTAAAAATTAAAAATTGTTGCCATAATAATTTTGTCATAAATATGTTACAATTAATAATTTCAAAAGTATTTAACGTGTTATTACTGTAAACAATGTTTTACTTATCAATTACTCGGAAATTATTTCTTAAGTAAACAGTTTTTCAATATAATAAATTAATTAAATAATAATATAAAATATCTATATCATCAGTCGGTTCTTATAAGACGTAATTAAATTGAATATTTAAATATAATAAGCACTAAAATGGACCCTCTGGAATTGTATCGCGAAATGAGGATCACGTGGCTCGTTTTGCTCCATGCTCTAAGCTGATACATGACTAAATGCGGAGGTGCATGTTACTTTTTCCATATATATATATATATATATATATATATATATATATATATATATATATATATATATATATATATATATATATAAATAAAGTTCCATTAATATGATTCAATAATGGAATTATATTTTAAAAAATATAATTTTTATTGTAATTTAATTTAATTTATAAAATTAATTTGTAAGATAAAATGTATGTCTATTTATATGTTATAAAATTATCTTACCTATTATTTATATAAATAAAGTTCCATTAATATGATTCAATAATGGAATTATATTTTAAAAAATATAATTTTTATCATAATTTAATTTAATTTATAAAATTAATTTGTAAGATAAAATGTATGTCTATTTATATGTTATAAAATTATCTTACCTATTATTTATGTGGACTTCCAATATGTTTTGTTATTAAATTATCATATTTACAAACTATTTTGTAGTTTTGCAGACTTAGGAAAAATATATATTTTTTTAAATGCTAAATTGATAGCATGTGAACTATTGAAGGACCAATGATTATTGATAGAAACAACTATTTATGTGAATTTGTTTTCGATAAATGTATGTTGAGAAAACTTTTTTTTTTTATATAAAGACGTACAATAAATCAAAAGTAATAAATTATATATTTTTTTCATATTACCATTCGTTTAAAATTTATTTTCAGTAAATTTTTAAAATCAATTTTCCTCCCAAATCACTTTATTTAAAATCATTTTCATGAATAACAATTATTCTAAAGGTCTTCTAAAAAAACTATTAAAAAAATTAAAAATAAGAATGATTAATTCATAAATTAAAATTAACTTATTTTGCAAATAAAAAAACAAAGAAATAATACAAAAAGATCTCTAAATTATTTTAACTTTGTAAATATTGTGATTTGGTTTATAAAAATGTTATACGAGTTTTTAGTCTTTTAATTTTCATGTAAAATTAAATTTTATCACTTTAAATTTTTTTATCTTCACATTTTATTAATGAATAAATTTAATTTTAATGAAATGATATATAAAATTTGCTAATGTGATAAATGAAATTGTTGTATGTATATTTATGTGTTGACACTCATAATCATGCCGACATAATGCTCACATATGGTAAGATTATTTATTACGTCAACATAATAATTAATATTATTTAATCACACATCCATCTGTTATTAAAATTTTAGAATAACAATAAATTAAAATTTAAAACACTGACGAAATTTAATTTGAATGAAAGATAACAAACTAAAAATATATTGAACTTATAAAGATAATGATAATTTTTTTACATTTTAAATATATAACAGCACACTATTATTTTCAAAATAATTATCAAAATTTGTTATAACCAACTTAATTTAAATTAAAATATCTTAAATATTGGTTAAAAATTAAACAAAAATAACAAGTACTATACATATATGTAAAATAGTAATATTTATTAGAAAAGAATAATGAATATGTTTCTACCGATTATAAAGTATGTATTGTAAGTTAATCATGAATAATTGTTTACATTAATATTGTAAATATTTAAATGATCTTATAAAATTTTAAATGTAGTATAATTATTTAAATTGTATAATGTTATAAAACAATAGAAATAAGTTAAGAAACATATAATATTACAAGAAAATAAAATAACATTTTAGATACCTGCATCTTTATTTGTATTTTATGTTTAAGTAATTGATAACAACATCTTTCAATTTATGTTTTTTATTTTATGGGCAAAATTTAATATATATATATATATATATATATATATATATATATATATATATATATAATATGTGTAGAATAGTTTTTGCTAATCAAGTTAAAATTATTTAATATTTTTTATCTCAAACTTTATTAATAAATAAATAAAATTTTGATGATTACAGATTTGTCGATGTGTTAACAGCGTTACCACATAGTATGTGCTCAGTTGTTAATACACATGTATCCAACGTTAGCACGTGAATTTATGTTCGCAAACGTTTTGTTATATTAACAAATCTTTAGTGTTTTCTTTAACTATGTCGGTTTATTTAATGACGAAAGTTATTCAAAGAACGACCATGTCATAACGATTAAACTAAATTTTTTGTGTAATACTATATATATATATATATATTACATAAAATTTTCGCTAAAATCATGTTTAATTTATTATTTTCTCTGTGATATTATTTGATATTATTTGGAAGTATTATTATCTTATAGAAAAGAAAAAGAAGAAAGATGTCATGATGAAAATTTAGGATATAATGTTATTTAATTGTATAATAAATATATTAATTATATGTAATAATGTGAAAATTTATTATTAATAATTAATATGACTATGATGTAAAAAGCACATTGTAAAACTATTTTACGGTGATTATCCTCTTTCTTTATTTTCTATTTTTAAAAACTAAATTAAATATAAAGTTAAATATTTTTTTTATTAATTTCTTTTTGAAACTTTAATTTAATTTAATTTTTTAATTTTAAAATTATGAAATTTAATCATTTTAACCAAATTTTATTAAATTTATTTAATATTTTAAATATATTTTATAATAACTTTTTAATTAATATTAAAATAAAAGATGTCAAATAATATAAACATCTCAAATATTAATAAAATATATTTTAAACATTAAATAAACTTATCAAAATTACTTTCAAATAATTAAATTCATGCCATTTTGATGAGCATCGCTCTTTTGTTGTACTTGTACAGGCCGAGTCCTATCCTCTGTAGAATAGGAAGTGTTGTAAAGCAAGTGGTGAAGAAGAGTTGCGTCGCACTAAAATACAAAACGAGATTTCAATGACAAAATCAGCAACCGTCAGCCATAGATTCCCTTTTCCCCTTTTTTCAACCACTCGTTTTCTCTCTGGCACCATTTTTCTGGGAAAATAACCGTATCTTCCATCATCACTATTTACTTCACTATTAAACAACTATGAGCATGAGCGTGCTCTCATGCCAACGCTCCAAAATGTTAACAGCTCAGAACAAATCTCCATTTCTTCGCAGATTCCGATCCTTCAAACCTCACCGTTCCAGATTTCGATGTTTGCTTGACCAAATCGCTGTTCCAACGTCCCTCACTCCTGTTCTTAATTCCGATAACGTAATCGCCGCCGCTGCCAAAGCTGCCTCCGTCCATAGCGCCGTTTCTTCAGCCATCACACAGGTTGCGGTCACCGCCGTTGCAATTGCCTCTGGCGCTTGTCTTTCCACTAAGGTCGATTTCCTATGGCCAAAACTGCAGGAGCAACCAGGTTGCGCATCTTCTTCTGCTTCTGCTGCTTTTCTCTCTTTATTTTATTCTTAAATTCTCCTGCACAATTGCGTTTGAATATGATAGGTGCTAATATGCTGACATGATTTCTGATGCCAAATTAAAGCGTCGCTTTAGCGCTTATGATTTGCTGTAGATATGAAGCTCGTGCACGGATACTTATATTTACTTCGTGTATTCAATTCTGACAGTACTTCAAATATATCCAAGTTTAGACAGTTTATGAAAATATAGTATTACAGATTACGTTCGAGACACAGAAACTTGAATAAGATAGAAAATAGAAGCACTGTTCTCGGATGAACCAAAAACGGAAACTAATCCCCTTCATGGTTGAAGTTTAAGAAAGGATAAGATCAATACTTTTCTAGAAATTAGGAAGTGATTTATGGGGGCAAAGAGTAAAAATTATAATGTTATTAGTTTTTTGTAAGGGAATTTGTGCCCATCTCAATCTCACGTATCTCACTTATATATTATAATATACAATATAATTTTATTTTTAGTAAATGTGAAATCTACAAGACAAAACTCTATTACACTAGGAGCCAAACAACGGTAGCATAATAGTCTCAAACTTGACTAGTATAGAATCCTAATGACTTTGATAACATTTTAGTAAGTGGGTTTATGTCTAACACAACTGCATAAAATCAGTGTGTATCAGAAGGATCGACATGCTTATATATATATATATTATAATCTTACCTTATTCCTTCTCAACATGGGGTCTCCAACATTACCAATGCACGGGAATTATATTATTAATTTGAAATTACAATCATATATTTATTATGTTTTATGATTTTTTTTTATTATACATCTAAATATGTAGTCTACATTTATCATATCCTATATAATCTTTTCAAGTGTCATATCATAACTGAAATGCTCGAGGGGGAGCATCAAGGCATGTCTCTAAATAGTGCTGAGATATGCAATTCATAGCTCCTTGCATGACACATAAAGTTTCTGTTGCCGTTTCTGTCACCACATGATAGGGTTGGTCTATTCGTAAGGTTTCTTATTAGCTAAATTTATAACATGCAGGTACAGTGACGCTGGATGGAGTAGATGTCACTGGTTACCCAATATTTAACGATGCAAAGGTTTACTATCTGCACTAGGGTTGTACTATGACTTATATGTTATCTTGTTACATCATTAAAACACCTTATGTGTGAAGGCAGGTACAGAAGGCTATAGCATTTGCAAGAAAAGCACACCGTGGACAAATGCGAAAGACTGGGGACCCTTATTTAACACATTGTATCCACACAGGAAGAGTGTTGGCTGCATTGGTTCCGTCAAGTGGTAAACGAGTATGATCTCCAATGAACAGCTAGTAACAGTGACTAGATTTGTTAGGGTATTTATTTTACTTTCTGGAAAACAAAGAATGCATTGGCTGACTTCCTTTCCTCCTCATTGCCCCTTCATCATCCAACGTACTCAGGAGAACCCATACCATTATGGAACAACTAAATTGGCAGACCCAATTATAATTTGATAAATTTGATCATGATGCCATCATCATTTAACCAGGCATATATATATTTTTAATACACCATATATATATATATATATATATATATATATATATATATTTTAATACACCATAAATTTCGATAAACATACAGGGGATGGTCTTCTTTTATGATGTTACAACAATTCTGAAGAAACATATTAGTGGAATACTAAAGTTGACGAAGTATTATTAATTACACTGATTCATATCAATATCATTTATCTTATTTATCCATAATTTTTAGCATTAATATTTAAACTATAGATAATGTATGATATAATTTTTTCTGGGGAATTATTTTGAAACGTCTGCAGCTTCCACTGGAGCTCCGATATGTTTTCCTGCATATCTCAATTTCTTGATTGATTGAAAAGCTACTTGAAAATATTGATTTTCTTTTTGTCAGATTTAGCCTATGACGTCACTGAGACAGCTACACTGAATCTTTACTACTTTTGGACTGCTTTAACATTTATGTTACTGTTATCTTTTGCATTTTTCAGCTTAATGCACTGCAGGTCGAAAACATGTTTGTATTCAATTGTTCCTTAGTTTGAGATAGTAATCCTCTATTTCAGGCTGTTGACACTGTCGTGGCTGGGATTTTACATGATGTGGTCGATGACACTTGCCAAAGTCTGCAGGACATTCAGGCAGAGTTTGGGGATGATGTGGTCAAGTTGGTAGCTAGTGTTTCAAGGTTAAGCTATATTAATCAGGTACCATAAAGAATGTCTTTTGTAATTGTTTTGTATCTTGAAGGAGGTGGGAGGCACATAATAGTTATCTTGCTAGATTTTACAATTCAATTTGCTACACAACTTGATTGAAATATATATATATATATATAGAAGTCTTCTTATGCATTCATCTTACAGACTTATTCCAAAGCTTTTGGCTATAATTGGTCTTGGACATGGTATTAATGTCTCTATCAGCTGCCCCATTTTTCGTAATTGAAACAAGTTTCATTGCAAGTTACTATGAACCTGTAAACCATTTTCAATGCACCTAATATCTCAAGTTTTTAGAAATCTTAATCTCTAACAGCTATCTCATAACTAATCCAGATATATGGTGCAATACCCAAAGAGTTAAGAAATTTTCATTGTATTTGTAGATTAGATGCTTGAAGCTCAATTCTCCTAACAAATCTGGAGATTGTTTCTGTTTTCATTTATTACCATAAGGAATAACTGCATTATCTTTTGCAGCTATTACGCAGACATAGGAGGGTAAGTGTAAACCAGGGTGTGCTTGGCCAAGAAGAGGTACATAATCTGCCTTTGACGTGTGTTTCCACTAGCCCCTGAGACTTTCAAGTTTACTTTGGTATCATGTTAATCATCAATATGAAAATATACTGAAAACAATGGATGCCTGAGATGGTTTTTAAACAATACAAGGATTAATTGTGAAGAGAAAAATGTATCATATCATCCTCTTTCTTTATATTATGTATTTAATACTTATTCCTATAGAAGCTTGAGGTTGGCCAATTTTGTGCACAATCCATTTCACTTTACGATACTAAGCTTCCAAAATACAGGTCAATGCAACATCTTTTGTATCTATCAATATAATGCATCTGGTGGTTGGTCAAGACAATACTGAAACTATACGCATTCTGAAATTTGTAAAACGTGGTAGTGGGTGGTGGAATTAGCAGCATACTTTTCTGATATGTTACATTCAAAATCTGCTAGGCAAGTAATTTACGAGTAATGCTTTTGGGAATGGTTGATGATCCACGAGTTGTGCTCATCAAGCTTGCAGATCGTCTTCACAACATGAGAACAATGTACTTACTCTGGGTTTCTTAACTTCTTTTCTTTTATACCCACTTATTGTTGGTCTTTTTTATTTTCCCTTTTCTGGCCCTTTATTTCAGATCTATTATTATTTGAAGATGAAATAAAAGTTATTTTAGTACTATAGCCTTCTCAATTCGTCATGGCTTTTAGTAGTGAATTTTTACTTCCTTGCCACAGTAGTCATCTTCAACCAGCAAACTTAAGCCACATGGGGCCCTTTGACTTTTTTGATAAACAGATTATAAGTTATGTTTCATAGGTCATTTTTATTGTGACACTATCTCTCTTTGCAGTCATGCTCTACCATTGCAAAAAGCTCAAGCTGTTGCTGAGGAGACCTTAATCATTTGGTGTTCACTTGCTTCAAGATTGGGTCTGTGGGCCTTGAAAGCTGAACTGGAAGATTTATGCTTTGCTGTTCTACAGGTCTTCTATTAGTAAATATGTTTCTTTTGCTTTGAGAGTGCTCAATTATATTAATGTAATGTTGCAAGAACCTTAGACACAGAGCATACAGACAAAAATACAGAAACAATGAAGGTCTTCATTCCCTATGAAAATCTGCTCACCCCGCTTAAGCTTTTGCTGGACCTTTATTAACTTTTACATATTTTTAAACCAGAAGTGGATTATCGTAGAGTTACACTATTTAAATTTCTGGATGTAAGTAGTTGTAGATTCCACATTAACTACCAAATTACAAAATATAAGCATGGGACAACCCTCATCCTACAAGTCAGTTTTATGAGATTGTATTAAATTCAAACTCATATTGTAAGATGATACCATAGTCTGTTCCAGCAATTGTTATTGGCCCACCAACCATCGGCTTACATGTCAAGTCTTGCAAATTTCATCAAGATGTTTAGTCATTGATGTGAGAGGCGTGCTATAAATCTCACATCAACTAGTGAGATGACTAAATTAAAGTCTATATGAGTGAGGAACTACTTTTACCTTATGAACCAGTTTTATATGATTAAATTGATCCCAAACTCAAGTTTTAAGGTAAACAACAAAATATTAGCATTATCAAGGCTAGTGCACTATTATAATTTATTGACACTGACATTGGCATGACTATGTTTGTATTTGTTCCACGATACCAGCCACAAATATTTCAAAAGATGCGAGCTGATCTGGCTTCCATGTGGAGTCCTACTAGCAGAACAGGAAACCTGAGAAGATTCTCTGTAAAAGGCAGTTTGATACATTTAAATGAGAACAATTCAACTTCTTTCTACGATGGATCCTTGACATTCAATGGGGATGTGAGTATGAAGGTAACAGTTTTTAAGTGCAAGGGTTGACTACTTCATTCTACTTGTTTGTATTTATGATCATGAGATTTGAATAAATTTTGGTGTATGCTTCTCTTTGTGGTCGCTTTCTGGTTGTGCTGGTGCTTATTGCCGCTGTAACAATTTACACAAAAAGGCTAGTTTTGTCTTGGCCATGAAATATGAAGGAGTAAAAATAATTCAATGATTATACTGTTTGCTTATATATATTTCTGTTATTTTACAAGTTCTACTTGTTTTCTACTATTATTATATAGAAAAATGAATGAGGAGAGGAAGTGAGGCTGAAAAGCATGTGAACTATGAAGTATTGTTACCTTCAGTTGTTCTTAATACCCCGTATGTTGCTCAATAAAAAAAGTATATTTGAAGTTAGAAGAAGCCTGTAAAACTTTCTTTCGGTCCCTTATATCGAATATATTTTATTCAAAGTATATTATGGTTGCATCCTAAAGATAACTGTAAGGTGGCTATATGAAGTGAATTGCGTCGCTTAATTTTTATTGTAATTGCATCGCTTTGTTTTTAATTTTACTTTTCAGGATCTTTTGGAAGCTGTAGTACCATTTGATATATTGTTGGATCGGAGAAAAAGGGCTAACTATCTCAATAGTATTGGGAGTAATCTTGGAACATGCACAAAACCAAAGGTTGTACAAGATGCTGGGTTAGCATTGGCATCATTGGTAATTTGTGAGGAAGCACTTGAGCGAGAAATGATTATATCAGCTTCGTATGTTCTTGTTTACCATTGTCATTTACCACTTTTACATTTTAATATCGTACTTGGCAAATGAATGATGAACCATATTTTTGTGTTTTATGAAGCATTATCTATTGCTGACTACAGTGCCATGGTATAAACGATTTTTTAGTTCTTAAAGGATTCCGTCTGTATTTGCAGTTATGTTCCGGGAATGGAAATTACCTTATCCAGCCGGTTAAAAAGCCTGTATAGTTTATACAGCAAGGTATTGACAAATTCATGTTTTACCTTTGAAATAAAAATACAATTCCATGTGTATTTTTGCTATACCCAGTGTGCAATTGTATAGAATTCTGGCATCATATGTATGGTTAGCGTTATAATACTAGAAACAAGGAGCATGTCTTATATAACCAAGAATATATAGATTATGTATGTATTTTTAAGAACATTTTTATTTATTATCATACCTTATCTTTATTATTATAGGAAATTTTGTCTAGTTTGAATTGTGAATAATGTCATTTAGAAAAACACATTTACAGTCTTTTCTTGATAATCTTAATAAAAATGTTTTATCTCTTTTTTCTTTAGTTCACTTTGATATTTGGAATCCTTCCAATTTTAAATAGTGTTACATTTATTAATGATTATTCTTGATGTACTTAGATTTAGTTAATGAAGAATCAATCAAAAGTGTTTCTTGTGCGGGGTGTTAGCAAATACACTTTTATACCTAAGCGAACAAGGAGTTTTGCTTGTGCATAAGAATGAATAGGATTTGATGATTGAAATCCCCTCACAGTGGTGCACCTTGTTCAAATAAAGTAACATCTTAGATAAAAGGGTAAGTGCAGAAGTATTTTTGTTATAAGGATAAGATAGGAATCCAGATCCCCGAGTTTGGGTTGTCGGAGGTAGGTTGGTTATCTGCGGTTACCATGAGTTTGGGAAGATCTCTAGTAGACATCAAGAACAATGTTATTCCTTGGCCCATGTTTTCAAATATTGTCTCAAGTATGTATAGACATTGAAATAAATGGAAGCCATACAAGTGTATGGAAATGAATTTGCTGAGGTTTCTAATGCTGAGTTTCAATATTCATTTTATTTTAATACTAATACATTCGCCATCATTCGTTTTATAATATGCCACAGCGTTAAATGTTTTTCTTTCCTACTGTGGAATGATTGCAGTAGGGATCTTAAATTTTGTTGAGATGACTTGGTAATAACTAATTGAATGGTAAAAGTCATGATTGTATTGTGTCTTGTGTAGATGAAACGAAAGGATACAAGCATTGATAAGGTATATGATGCACGTGCATTAAGAGTAGTTGTGGGAGACAAGAATGGAACTTTACATGGTTCTGCAGTTCAATGTTGCTATAGTCTTCTTGACATTGTACACAGGTAAGAAAAAGATCAAATTTCAGACTATTTTTAATTCAACAACCTATACATAAGTCATTAAATGCAATCACTGTGTAAAGATAGGCATAAAGTTAATTTTGACCTTTTTTACATGCAACATGGTGGTAGGTTTTTTATATATATATTTTTTTTTTGCTTAACTAAGAAAGAAATCCATAATAGAATTAAAGATGCAGCAAAGAAGCAGAGGAGGATAAAATATTCTCCTAGAGATAAAACCATGAAAAACACATCAACTAAATTATTCTCTTCTACATTTCCATCATTTTTTCCTTTTCAGTTCTTTTGTGGACTATCTGTGAGGTGGGTATGAACTTGTGTCCTTATTGTCTGTTCTTTAAGAGTAGAAGGTTAGAAGTATAGATTTTATGGATCTTTTTTAATCCATCGACCCCATTGTCCCTTGAAAATGGCTCTAAATTGATGTGTATATTTTATCTTTTATTATACAGGCTTTGGACTCCAATAGATGGTGAATTTGATGACTACATCATTAATCCAAAGCCTAGTGGTTATCAGGTTAGGCTTTCATGTTCATTTTTCATGAACTAAACTGAATGATATTTTTCTTTTAGTCGTGAGAATTGTGCTCATGATTGTATTAACTTGTTAATATTGCAGTCCTTGCACACTGCAGTTCAAGGTCCTGACAGCTCACCTTTAGAAGTACAAATAAGAACACAGGTGCTAAATTATTTCGCATATGGTGTAGAGTTACTTGTTTGTATTTTAGTTCATATTTTCATTTATCATGTTGCATGATAGAGGATGCATGAGTGTGCTGAACATGGACTTGCCGCACATTGGCTTTACAAGGAAACCGGAAATCCATTTTTGTCCATAGACAGAATGGATGAACCTGAAACAGAAGCATCCTCCTATTTCTCCAAAGATTTAGAGGGAGGGAATTCATCAGATATTTTATTAAGTAAATATAAGTCATTCAAGGCTGGACATCCAGTCCTCAGAGTAGAAGGAAGTCATTTACTTGCTGCTGTTATCATCAGGTGCATGACTTTCATTTCAAACGGATGTTAAATTATAAAAAGCTATCCATACTAATTGTCACTCGTGTTCATTATCTCTTCAGTGTAGAAAATGATGAAAGAGAATTACTTGTTGCTGTGAGCTTTGGACTAGCTGCTTCTGAAGCAGTTGCTGACAGAAGATCTTTCCATGTCAAGCGATGGGAAGCCTATGCACGACTATTCAAAAAGGTTTGATACTTAAATTAACATTTTTAATTAAGCGATGGCTCATGATAAATGGTTTGTGGAAAGGACGCATTGACTAGTAACACCTTCTGAGAAGATGGATCACTATATGTGACAGTTAAGCTTATTGACTAGCTTGCTACATGCTGTATTGCTCTCTCCATGACCAGAACCTGCTGTTCTGTCATTTTTTCCTTTGTATAGTATTTTTAGTTTTACACTACCTGGGTCAACTTGCTTACTATTGATATGCTTCAGGTATCTGATGAATGGTGGTTTGAACCAGGACATGGGGATTGGTGTACTTGTCTAGAGAAGTACATACTATGTCGAGATGGAATGTATCACAAGGTATGTTTTTCTAAGAATATAAACTAACACTACAATTTATCTTATTTTGACCTCAAATTGTGTTTTGGGTATGAAAACCCATCCTTTACGTACTGGCCGTGTTATAGTTCATAATCTCCCACATGAGCTGTAAATGTATCTGTTGGGAGCCTTTTGCGAATCAATACTTGAAGGTGCTCAGTAATTACTATTGACTAAGTTCTCAGTAATCCAGCAAATTTGTGTAGAGCTCATTCTCCTGCGTTGACTAAATGCTCGATAAAATATAAGGAAATACTTCAATTTAGGAAACATCATGTCCTCAGGCAATGAAGAAAAATATTAAAATCAAATGAGTTATACAACTAACTAGCATTATATTCTGGAACATAAATAATAGAGTAGTACCGTTCTGAATTTTTTTGTTATTCCTCTGTATCCATATTAGTCGGTCACATTTTTTAATTTTTCATCATTTATGTTATTCTATATCATATTTCTAGTTTTAAAGATAATGGTTCATGTTATTTAGTCTCTATGATGTTTCGAATGCCACGTGATGGATAATTTAGAATTTAGTTTGCATTTGTGATGTAAAACTTTTTAATATTGCATCATAAAAAACAATATATTTAAATAATGTTGATTTCTTTCATTACTGATTTTCTTAGAACTACAATGGGTTTGCAAACTCGGACTGCTGTACTGATGAACTTTATATTATTATTTGCATCATTTGCATCATTCGCAGCAAGACCAATTTGGGAGACTACTCCCAACATTCATCCAAGTTATCAATTTTACTGAGCAAGAAGAATCTGAATATTGGGCTGTTGTGTCGGCTGTGTTTGAGGGCAGACAAGTTAACTGGATAACATCTCACTCAAAATTTGACTTGGTTGCATCAACTTCTGCAGAAGCCGGCATCAATAACAAGGTATCTGGCAACCATCTTACCTCTCTTACACAGATTGTGCAAATCGAAAGTTGATATTTTATTTTCACCCCGCTATTCCAGTAGATTTGTGAAATGTGAATGAATGTTTCGGTGATTGTGTATGTAATTCGTCCTTTAGGTGAAGCTTTTGAGAACAATGCTTTCCTGGGAAGAGCAATTGCGATCTGAAGTAAGTGTCAAGCAAACAAAATACGACTCAAAGCTTTATGATCTTCACAGTTCTCTTGCGGAAGTGGTAATTATTTGTTGGCCTCATGGTGAAATTTTGAGGTTAAAAGCTGGTAGCACTGCTACTGATGCTGCTCAAAGAGTTGGTTTGGAAGGAAAGCTGGTTTTGATTAATGGACAGTTAGTACTGCCCAACACAAAACTCAAAGATGGAGATGTAGTTGAAGTAAGAATTTAAATTATTCTTTCTTTAAAATTGTAAATAATTCTTTATGGGTCGTGTGGGTTTAAAGTGGATGGGATAGAAATAATTTTTATTTTATCTCATTTTATTTTATTTGTGGATATGGGAATTCTTGGTGGAATAACTCTTAAAAATTCAAATGTGGTGCTTTAGACTAGATTCCAAGAATATGTTTGATAACCACATGTGCTATCATACAATTACTTTTTTTTTGTGTGTGGTTATTCCTATTTTTGGAACTATGGTTATTCACGGTATTCGGTATTAGGAACTAAGCAATAAACCACTGGACTTTAAAATTTTTTAAAGCTGCAATGATTGTGTCAAAAATCTTTGGTAAAGATGAGCAAATACCAGGGGAAAGGCTGTGATTTTTTTATTACTAATAATAGTTACAGTTGCATGGAACATTTACTTGACTGCCTTAAAGCAAGGACCAAAATCTACAACGACTTATCTATGGTATCATTGTAGTAGAAAACGAGAGAAGTTCAAACCAGCATCAAAAGACTAGCATGAGTGTCCACTAATAAGTCAAAGTCATTGTCATTCACCTTCTTTCCAGCAACTAACCCTTAAGCAATCTCCAACTTCTCCACTGCTACAATCCAATCAGAGCATTCAAACACTTGCATGTGTCCCATAGCTCAAGACTTTCAAAATGCACAGGGGTTTACGGATATTCTGTCTTAAAGTAAGAAAAACATTATAAAATACATAGAATAGAAAGAAAAACACATGACACTAACAAGGTTCACTCAAAAAAGATGAAGTACCATCATCAAAAACTGATACAAAAGGGCCAAGATGTTGTTACCTGCAGTTGAAGGATCATTATCACAATCCAACCTTTCTTGAACCAAGTTTATCTCCATGCAGAGTGACTTTCCAGCAATCAACTTGGAATACAAATACAGAACCCTTTTTGGGAACAACTGCGTGATACCAAATAGATAGTAAGTATTTGGTCATCACAAGTTTGAAACGAATAAACTAAAGACAGATGGATCCCAAGACATCACAACTTCAACTTCATACAAGCTTACAGGAATAACAACTTTGATCATGCAACGCCAGTCTCTATTACCTCGAAATTTATCATCTTCAGTAATTATCCCAAATGCTTCTGCAGTTTCACGAATCATGATGCCATGAATTCCTGTAAAATAAGTTATTTTACACTCCACAACTGCAAAAGCAGATGGACTAGGTATAGTCAGTGATAACAACTAGATATAGGAAATAGAGGCTAAAACAACTAATTTTTTCACATAGACACATATCAAAAGCCCAACTCTTTTTCTTCTGATGGACTGTGAAAAGGGTTATGCAGGAAAGAGGGGATTTCAAAGGCAAGGAAAAGTACTCATCAGGGAATGCTTTCTTGGACAAGAAAAGCAAACACTTGGTTTGCACCCTAAACCAACCGGCAGGTTACGCTACTATTGAACTCATTGCCATAATTTAAAACATGATCATGCAGAAAATCTTATATCAATCAGAGATATGACCAAATTATAATATATAAGTAAGTGTAAATCCAACCTTACAAGCTACTTTTGTAATGTTAAAATAGATTTAAAATTCACGTTCAATGGTCTTGATGAGATCTGTTGGTCCTGCTTTGTAAACTGTTATCGAATTGTTATCAAACCATTCACAAATATGTAGTTCCATGCTTAAGATGAAGATATGAACAAATTGTAATATATATATATCTATATATATATATATATATATATATATATATATATTTATGTATACACGCATACACTCAACATCACAAGCAGATTGTAATATGAGCTTTGTGTCTACTAATCAAAATCATTAACTCTTTCCATGAACATCAAAAATAAGCTCTGACAATTCTAGTACAGAGGTAACAGCAATTTTAACACACTTTTCAACGTACATAAAAGAATTACACATTAAAACATATTCATCTTTTGAGGAAAAAAAAAGGAAAATAATTGTCCTTATGGCCAATGATTGTCTAGGTATGCAACTTTTTCCTTTTTAATATAAGATTATCGTAGGTGTTTTTAACCCATTAGAAAGTAAAAAAGAATGTGCTCAAACCTAAAATGAAAGCACCATGTAGATCTGCACCTAGGAGACATTGAGTCAGTTGATTCTTCCTGCAATATTAAACAAGTTAATAGTCATAAAAGCCTCAAGAGGAAAGCAGCATAAAAATGATCACGAATTACCCTCCCCAGTTGCTGGAGAATCTGAAGACAAGAAACAGATTATTTTCAACTCGACAATAATTAAACAAGATGTACCCAGTGGATTTAAGAAGCGACGTTACGTAATCTTTCCACATTTCATGCATTGGCTTGAAAATATCGAATCTGCAAGCAGAGTAAACTATTAGGGAACAAAAGAAACTTCATTTTAGAAAAAGTGTGACCAATAAAACATGTACAAAACATTATTTGTACATAGCATAAAACTAAAATTCCCAAACAAAATGCTGAAATAAAAGATTCCTCAGAACAATATACATTATAACAATTGCAGCACTTAAAATTAACATTAAGGATCAACATATTGTCAGGAAGTGTATTTTTAACTTACTTTTGGAACTCCTGAGGAAGATATAATGATCCATACTTTTTCTGCTGTCTCATAGACATGTGTTTCTTAGAGCGTTTTGAATGGATTTGCAAAGCTCTGGTTTGAGAACCAGAAGAAAGCGCCCGTCTTTGTACAAAATTATCAAGAAGGATCGAGTTGTCAATTTTCATGTTTCTAGATCCTTGCATGTACTTTTGTGCAGCATCTCCCTTTAGAAGAAGCTCATGCAATATGCCATCAATCGAACCTCTTCTTTCAGAAGAAAACTGCAAAATAAATGTCAAAGGTGACAAATACAAATTTCCACCAATTTATCATTGGTAATGGAAAAAACTGCATCTTTCAAACTTCAAACTTGAAGATAAAGAAACTTCCGCATTCTGGTTAGATTGGGAGCAAAGACAGTTGTTAATTGGTTAAAAGGTGGCTTTTAATATCTGTGGAATTATTCCATGCATGCGTGTTTGTTTTAGAGTTAAGACGTTAGAGGAGATTAATTATTACGGATTTATAATGGAAAATTTTATCAGCAAATGCTTTGATTAGATTGTTTTTAATACTCTCATCCAGGACATGAGTTCCAGAATTACCTCACTATTTGGGAGCAGATTGCCATTTACAGGCACAGAAAGTTGGGCATATACAAGACCATCTTCATTTTCTGCAAATAAATAGTAACATCATTTGTCCATATATATTTAAGTGATAAGTTTAAAATATACTTCGCATAAAACCCTCAAAATAAAAAAAGATGAAAATATAAAATAAAGAAATTATATATCAAAGGATAGTATGACATTGAGTTTCCAGTACCTCGTGAATTGGTATGACCGGAAAAGCTGAAATTTCCTAAAAGGGGGGAAATGGAAATTATCAGCTAAATGTCAAACAAGATATTTACAGATATTTGCATCAGTATCATAATGCAGAATTCACAGATTAACTACAAAAACCAAGACACAGGACAAAATACTTCCAAATGTAGATTATAAGTTCTTATGATACTAGTAAAGAAAAACAAGTGCAAGTGAAACATTCTACAATGTATTAACTTACTACCGGCTGTGGAGAAAGAAGGAAATAAGAACTATCAACAACAGTAAAAGATGAATTACCTTTCTTGGGTGTGACTGATGATGAATGCAACAAGTGCGGAGAAGGATCTTCAGAAGTAGAATCCGTAGGAACAAGTGGTTTGCCATCTTCATTTATACTCTTTTTGTTTTTCTTTTCTTTTTGGAGAACCTCAGCTTTAGCAAAAGCTATTCTTCTCTCCAAAGCCTCCAATGTGCGTTTCCTTGAATCCGAATCCATAGACACCTACCCAGCCACAATATGATAAAAAAGAAGAGAGAAAAGGTGACAAACGGCCAAAATATAATACCGCAAAAGAATCATCAAATTAATATGTTCTCAAACATGAAAATGGAAAACTGCAGAATAAAGAGGATTCTTAGGCTGCCATAAAATTTCTGAGAAAAAACACACATGCAGAATAAAATCTAAAATTCCAAAGAGAATAAGTTTCCTAAAGTTAAAAAACATCAAATAAGGCTTTTTTTGTTGTGCTCTTCTGCCGTAGCAATCATAGTTAGCTGCTGCACGTAGTCTAAACCATTTCATTCAGAAGCAATGTAGCGCAGTAAAAAAGGATAATTAAGTAAAGAAATCGACAAATTTACAGTGTTTATTTTTCAGACAATTTATCAAACAGAACAAAGGCATTTGCCACTAATCAATTAAAAACATGAAACCGTAGATATAGCATGAAATAATTAGTGATATTTTGAAGTTTTCGGGAAGTATTATAAAACTATGACTAAAAGTAGTAGCAATAAGAGAAATAAGCCATGGAGGTTTCAAATGGAAATCATATAAATCATCAAAGCTTCGAACGCATACCGGAAACAGAGAAGGTCCCACGAAATTCAAATTTCGACTAAAAGAGCTTCTTCGCCGCGAAAATTCGATCAGATTGAAAGAGAAACACCGCTGCTCAGAACCGCCGCGGAGAACCCTAGGCCCGTGTCTGTTTCAAGATTTCTCGGTGTTTTTGTAGCCAAAAAAGGGAGCGACACTCTCTGTACCAGGTGATTTAACAAAAAGCGTGAGCGAGGATTTAAACGAACAAAGCAGAAAATAATTCTTTGCAGCTGAGAATACCTTTTATATGAAAGAGAAAAAACAAAACAAGAATCGATTTCTTTACCTTATATAGGATTTGGTAGGAAAGTATGATTTGGTGATTCTCTCAAATTAATTTTTATCCTTTCAATCAACAATATAAATTTGATATTTTTATTATATTTTCTCATTTTTTTTATTTCTTTTCGTTTATAGAAATAATTTGCATTTCAGAGATTTAGTAGATGAAAACACTAAACTTTTCACTAAGTTTTCAAGTAAAAAAAATTTAGTTGTATGGTAAAAAGTAGATCAAGATAAATGAATAACCTAACCCGATTTTACTTGATCCACGGTTGAATTTGGTCTAGCTCGTTACGGACGGTGATTAAACAGATTGGTTCATAAATTCACATAATTAAAAAAATAAAAATTAAATTCTAATTCTAATTAAAATCTAAATAAACTTCAATACAATTCAAATATAAATTAAAATTACAAAAATATAAATTATTTATTTGTTAACTAAAAAAACCAACTTAACCTGATTTAAATGTAAAGTTTAATTTAATAAAAAATATATACTTATATGACCTTTATTAATAGATTGATGAATTAATCCGATTCACTCAAATTGAATCTGTGACAAATTTAATTGATTCGCGAATTTTAACTCATTTTGATAGTTCTAATAAAAAGGCTAATAAAAAGGACAATCGATATGATAAAAAGGCTAATAAAATAAAAAGGCTAATAAAAAGGAGAGTTGATGGTATTGAATGTTATAACTTTATCCCTTCTGAGTTTTTTAAGTCACACGAATGTTAGTGAATAATTAGCTTAGATCAGGAAGAGTTTATCACCCCTACTAGTCCTTTTCAACTTTCACCTCAATTATTATCGGTCAAATTCAAGAGTTTATAGTAGTAAAAATTAGAAGGCTAAAATTAATATGCATTTCAAATCAACTCAAGCATAATAATAATTAAAAGAAAATATAAATACGATTAAATATTTAAAGTAATAGATAAAATAGTTTGTTGGTTATAATTTAAAGAATTTATTTTATTTAAAAAAAATCTAAAAAATAAGATTTAATGAATAGTTACAAATATTGTTAGTTTATATTTTTAGATATTGTTATGTGATTACAAATTAAAAATAATGTTAGATATTATGATATATTATTGTTAGACAATAAGATAAGTGATAAGAAGATACCCTTAATTATTGATTCTAGTAAGAAAAAAATTGGGTTGTTACATATAAGACTGGGCGCCCTTGTGCAAGCAAAGACTCTTAAGCTTAAACATGAATTGAAACTTAATAATCCTGGGCAGATAGAGTAAAAAATGCCCTAAAAAGTTGCAAAATATGTCATTACAGACTGATATCTGTTATCTGATATCCCGAACTTAACCCCAATTAGTATGATTTGCTATGTACAAAATAATCACCTAAAGCAAAAACCATACTTTCAACTCCCCGTGTACTCCTACATTCTCATTCAAAAATTCCTAACTGCAAAAACTTTCAAAATATGAAGCCTCACAAGTTTCCCAACCAGGTAATTTAAGACCGAGCTTATCACATTCTTATCTTCTTCAATCTCATATCAGACCAAAGAAAAGAACTGCAGCATGTTTTCCTCTCCTCCCCCAAACATTCATCCAACAAAAATTATCCTAAATAAGACAAAGACAAAAGCTAAACACAAAAGAAAACAATAGACTATATTGACGCTACCCTTTCAAAGCAAATTGTTATAACCTAAGTGTTAAATTATGGTTGTCGCTGCATCTTTGATATTCCAAAAAAATATGATCAAACACAGTCAATGCTGCCGTAGCTGTGGTTGTTTTGTGCTGTCAGAAAAACTGCAGAAACCTTGACTACTCACAGTTCTAACTGTGTTTTAAATTTAAAACCTTGAACTGTTGCGAAATCTAAGAAGCAGCAACAGAGGAGACGGAAACTCTTCTGGCAGGACGAGTAGATTTCTTCACATAAGATGAATTCCACTCGCCACCATCTTGAGCATAGTAATCCATTGGATAATCTCCACCAAAATCTTCACTTCGTTTTGCATTCCCCTCACAGCAAGAACCACTCCTCTGACAACAACCCACACCATCTTCACAAACCTCGTTCTTCTCCCACCACCCAGGTATCACTCCCAGAGCAACCTCTGCTTCAAAAGATGTAAGCACCGGTTTCACAAACGCCTCACCCCAGTCAATGGACAACCTCGGACACGCAATCTGAATCCAAGCATCCACAGAATCCTCAAACAGAGCAACCCTCCCAGGACTTAACTCCGACATCAAAACCACAGTGTAATCTAACCCTCTCTCCTTCATCTTCTTCTCCAACCTCTCCAAAATCCTCGGATTCCCTTGTCTCCCAAGAGTCCCCAAAACCACACCCCAACTCCGAGCCTCCCTCGCTTTCAAAATCGCATTTTTCCTCGACCGCTTCATACCCACGTGATCGTATTCCTCCAGAAACAACTTCCCCATGTAAGGGTCATACCTGAATGCCCTAATCCCCGGATTCGCAATCATGAACGCCTCCAAATGAAACCTTCCGTCCGCCACAAACACCAAAACGCTTTCACCAACGTCACAACCAAGCGAATTCGACGACACCCTGGGCGCGGTGCAACCCAGAACCTCACCCGCGGAGAGCGGCTTCGACTGAGGAACCAAAACCCTAAACCCTAACTCCTCCAATTGGGGCTTCGCAGCGCGAATCGCTGAGGCGAATTGGATTGTCCCGGCGACAACGAGGGTTCGGGGACGGGATTCGAGGTTCAACCTGACGGTGTCGACGAAGTGAGGGACGTCGATTTTGATGTCGACGAAAACGTAGAGGCAGGGGATCGTGGTGGCGTCGATGGGGACGAGGCAGCTGTGTCCGTAGTGGATGAGGAGGTCGGCACCGAGGGCGGCGGCGGCGAAGTCGTCGACGCAGCAGGCGCCGTAGGTTACGTCGCCGAGGATGTAGCAATGGGTGACGGCGGCGAAGGTGGTGAAGATGTCGGAGAGGGAAAGAGAGTACATAAGGAGGCCCTCGGGAAACTGGAGGGCGACGCGCTTGGCGCCCGTGGAGAGCACGCGCCAAACGGACTTGTGAATCTCGAAGTTGTAGTTGGAGGGGAGGACGGAGATGGCGGCGTTGAGAAGCGGGTCGTTGAGTATTGAATCTGGAATTTGATTTTTGATGAAACGCTTTGGCCTTGGCTTTGTAGCATTGTTGGGTTGGTGAGAAGATGATGAATGGGGAAGAAGGAGCATCTCTGCTTCTGCTTTGCCTTGCTCTGACTCCATTGCAATTCTTCTCTGCAAAACCCCTTCTTCTTTCTCTCTATTTTCTTGCTTTCTTCTCACACCAAATTTTTTAAATATGAAATTATTCTATTCTACACTGATCTAGGATTAAACTTAATTACGAATTTCAGTTCTGGATAAATTATTCCTTAATTATTTCACTAAATTACACTATATTTTTTTCAATTAAGATTTATAAACTTTGTTTATTTATTTTTTAATTGAGTCGTTATATCTACTATTTTTATTAACGGTGAATCAACCATAAGAAATTTAACTAAAATATGTTTGGCTAGACTGTATTATAAAGATTTAAGAAAAATAATTACTACTATTTTAATTTAAATATAAGTATGGATTAATAAATCAAAAGATATAAATATATATATATAAAATAATTCTAATTTACTTTAGGTATAAAAATGTTTTTATATTTCTTCGTGAAATAGATGCCGTATTGTAAATAACATTTACTTCCTCGGTTTTCTTTATTTTTGAAAAAAATAAATACTCATTTGTACAGTTCAAAGCAATATTAATTTGTATTTTATTTGTATTTAATTTTTATTTATATGAATTCATTGCAAAAATAAATAAAATTTATTGAATGGTTTAAATTACACTCTATATTACAAGTAAGCTATTGAATTATAGATTTTCAAGTTTTAAATGTATTAATATTGAATGTTAATTAAACTTACTTTGCTTTATCAAAACAAATTAGTCTCTTGTTTATTACATAGAAACGGACATAAATAACAATAGAAAGATTTTGTTTAACTAGGCGACTTCATATTCGAGAAGAACTAGACATTCTGAATGGGGAGACTAAGAAGTTAATTTATCCTTTCATTAATAATTAATACATACTATATGTTTTAATGAAAATGTTTTCCAATACTAATTGTTTATTGAAATTTAAAATTAATAATAAAATAGTCAATTAACATTTTGACCATTAAATTCGTCTTCAAGTCACATCAAGCTTGTGTTTGGATTTGAAATAGTTGAAATGAGTGAATTTAAGAGTCAGAAGTGAAAGCAAAATTATTTAGAGCAAGAGAAAGATGGTAAAAACTGAAGAGAAAAAAAGTTTCTAAAAATAAATATTATGTCCAAGTATTAAAATATTTAGTCACTTTCATAACAGTCTAACAGTTTAAAAAGAAAAAAAAATCCTTAGTTTATACAAATGCATAAAGGAATAACAAGATCGGATATCTTCTAAAAAACACTGCACTTCCAAAAATAAAAAACACTTAAATCAGAACCGTACCGTGAGTACATATAAATATTGCTCCAGAGTATAGATAAATGTACAGTAATTCAATAGTTGGGAGCTTTCCGTCAATATTCCCAAGAATTACAATAGAAAATAGAATTGATGAGTTTCACAAGCAATGCAATTCCAAAGATTTTATGGGTGTTATGTAGCATATATAGTGAACTAGCTAGAAAGATATATATTCTATTATGGTACATGTGCTGATGGTAAGGCAAATGAATTAATAACTGACTCTCCATCTAATCCTGTTTCCCTTACAAAAGGACACCGAATCAAAACCTGAAAGATACATGCGTATGATCAGACAAATAAGCATCATCAATTCTACAACTGGTACATGAGATAACAGGACAAAAAAAATTCTGAGTTTAGAGAATGGTTGCCTCAAATCAAACAGAACCAAGATAAAATAAAAGTCGCACCACGATCAGCTCTTTAGAGAGTCACGATGCAAGCGCGATAGATGGAACAATAGCGAGCATGCAAGCATAGGTTCAAAGACCACCTGCACCAACAGTGAATGATCAACAAGGTAACAATCAAAAGAATAAACCTTTTGCACAACTAAAATTAAAATAATAATAATAATCTCGCTTGACATTAGCTGATACGAAAAAGAATAGATGATTGAAGTTTCATGCATGGAAACACACGGAGAGGGAAAAAAACGACGGCTCGGACTTTCTACAATAATATCCATACCTGTATGACAACGAATGGACAAGAAAGGCAGACAATAGGTGCAACTCATCCCAGATTGGGGGCGCGACACAAGAGTGTTTAACAGAGTCCCACTACGCCTTCACGTTGACTACCAAAAGTAGATTTACTTAGGTACCAGAACCTTTTAAAAAATAATAACTAAACAAAAGCATCACTAAACAAATAAATCAAGTTTGTTTTCCAATTTAAACCCGGAGAAACAGTATCTATATCATTTCTGAACCAAAAGAATGTCTACCCAAAGGGGAGAGAGGAGAAAACCACTTAAATATAATCAAATCATCCAACCAGGGATAATTATACATCTACTGGCTATAATAAAAAATAAAACAGATCACAGAAAAAACAATAATTTCAAAGATGGACATCCCTTCATAGGTTATGTACCAAGCATAAAGTCTATAAATAAACAGCCATTAGAAAAAAAATAGCAACACTAGGATCAAATTAGAATGGGATCTTACCCTTTTACACAACAGAGTATTTGCCCGGTTGATTTCCACCAGGAAGTTGCAAAGCCTGATTTGTGATGTCTTCCAAAACACGTTTCAACTGTGCTTTAGCTGTCTTAACAGACTGCTCAGTAGGACCTTCAATGAACAAGTAGAGTTTGCGTTCTCCAGGTCCTGGGATCTTTCCAGGTGGGAAGAACTGTCCCCTGGTGGTAATGGCAGCTCCTGTCCAATCAGATATGGGGCCTAATGTTTCCTTATGAGTAACTTTCCACCGAGCATTCTGGGGGAAATCATTTATTTCTAACTCGGCCTCATAATGCTCTGGTAATGCTTCTGATTGTATTTTTTCTATGTTGCGATGCAGGTTCATCGCAGCTAGTGCTGCTCGAGCTGCCCCATCATTTGCAGAAAGGGGTAGCCCAGTCCCAGGCAAAACTGTTGGGGTTTGGAGACCAAGAACAGACGGAAAAGAAACAGGCAGTCCACCATTCGAAATCAGTTGAGCAGCAGAGATGGGAGTAGGCAATGCAGGAGCATTAACTTTAGTGGCAGCAAGAATCTGTGCAAGAGCAGGATGCTGTGAGATATCACCTCCTGCCTTCCGAATACCTTCATCTTCATCTTCAGAATCTGACTTGTCTTCTTCAAACCCATACTCCTTGGCTTGTGCTTTCTTTGCTGCTCTCCTTACCTCATCTTCCTCTTCATTAAATTTAAAACCACTTCCTCCATAACCAGTCCCATGGGCTTGTTCCAGTCCTTGGTTCACCTTTGCCATAAAGCTATCAGCAAGAGTTTTCAGATCATTGGGAACAGTCTGCTCAGATAATTCCAAGGCTTTCAGCAGATCAGGTGCATATCTTGCCTCTTCCTCAGATATAAATGTAATGGCACAACCCTTGCGGCCAGCTCGTCCAGTGCGTCCAACACGGTGTACATAATCTTCATAGTGGTTAGGAACATCAAAATTGATCACCAATTCTAGCTCCTTAACATCTAATCCCCTGGCAGCAATACTTGTTGCAACCAACAAATTGCAGACATTGCTTTTAAAGTCAGATATTGTGGATTCTCGATCTGTCTGGTCCTTAGCCCCATGAAGAGAAAGGCATGGATAACCATGCCTGAGCAGATCCTTGAACAAACTATCACATTTCTCCTGGGAGTGAACAAATATCAGGATCTTCCCTTTCTCGTACCATTCCCCTAATATTTCTAAGAGTCGAAGGAACCTTTCATTATCTGGTCTCACCTCAACTAGCTGTAATATGTCTTTGTTCACTACACTCCTCCCGCCAACTTGTATTTCAACAGGTTTATTCAAAACCTTACGAGCCAGAATTTCAACTTGACGAGGGAATGTAGCAGAGAAAAGAACTGTTTGACGATCTGGACGAATATTCTGAACAATTCGTGTAATTTGAGGTTCAAAGCCCATGTCAAACATTCGATCAGCCTCATCCATGACCAGATAAGTGACTCTCCGCAAGTTAGTTATTTTTCCGCTACTGGTGCATAATATGTCAATCATCCTACCTGGAGTACAAACAACTATCTCAGCACCTCGTTTCAACTCACTAATTTGTTGAGCAACACCAGAGCCTCCATACACAGGCACACACCTGAGACCAAGCACCTTAGCAAATTTTTTTATATCACTGTGAATCTGTTGAACAAGTTCCCTCGTAGGGGCCATAATAAGCCCAATAGGTCCATCTCCGGCTACAACCGGTGGCTGATCCTTGATATGCCTCAGCATAGGCAGAACAAATGCAAGTGTTTTGCCTGACCCAGTTTTAGCAATCCCTATGCAATCTCGACCGCTCATGATTACAGGGAGTGCCTGAGCTTGAATAGGCATAGGCTTGTCAAAGTTCATCTTCTTTATTGTCTCCAAAATTTTGCTAGCAAGTCCAGTCTGGTGCCATGATTTTATAGGCTTTGGCACATCCTTCCCGTGTATCTTCAATTCCAACTGTTTCCGGTATGCTGCAGCTTCTTCTGGAGCAATCTTCGAGATCTCCTTCACCTCAATATAAAAAGTTTTCTTGAATGGTTCATAGTCAATCTTTGAGTGGTCAACTAGAGAAAGCTTCTCGGCTTTTGTTTTCTTCACTCTTTTCATGAACTCGTCATCATCTTCATCCAATGGATCCCTCTCAACTTCATCATCAGCATAATCTGAGTCAGACTCTTCACCAGGAATTATTCTGCCAATAGACTTATTTGAACCTTTCCTTGACTGTGCACCTCGACTTTGCTCATTCCCTTTATCTTTGGCTTTTATGTCGATGGCTTTATCAGAAATTACTGATGTCACAGCATTGTTCAGCTTTTCAACTTCGGGTAGAACCATAGAATTCATGAAAGCATCCAATGGATCTATTTCCTCATCATCAGGTGTACCAGCAGTTCCCTCCTGTAAATCAGATGTAATTGTCCCATTATCAGTGTCTACCACCATCACATCTTTAGGTTCCATATCAGCAGGTTTGTCATCTTCATCTACATCCATACCTGTATCATGCTTCTCAGTACCCGGTCCTTCTTCATCATCAGATTCCCCTTCTAGCGTCCAGGTCTTTCCAGACTCGGGTTCATTAGTACTTACTTCGCCATGCTTTTCTCTTTCTGCTTCTTCTTTCTTCCTTCTTAGCTCTTGCCACTCTTGAACTCTCCTCCTCCGCTTTTCCATTTCTTCATCCAACCTCTTTTGTTCATTTTCCATCTCCTCTTCACGGGTAGGTTTTTTCTCTCCATCTTTGGTATCTGAGTCATCTCCGACAGTCTTTTTTCTTGGGCTTCCTTCACGTTCCTCTGATTGCCTGCTTGGCTTGCTGACGCTCCTTTCCCTCTCCCTCTTCTTGTAATCACCATCTTCTTTCTTGTGCCGCTTTCTATCCCTCTCCCTAGATTCACCATCACTGTAATCACTATCAACTTCTCTACGCTTCTCCCTCTCTCGTGCTCTCCTCACCCTTTCTCTTTCCTTTTCCTTCTCTCTCTCATGATCCCTCCTTTCCCTTTCCCTCTCTCGGATCCTCTCCTTATCCTCTTTTCTTTCCCTCTCTTTCTCCTTTTCCCTTACTCTGTCTGTCCTCTCCCTGTCATCCCTGTCCCTGTCCCTTTCCCTTTTCTTCTCTCGACCTCTTTCCCTATCCACATCCTTGTCTTTATCTTTTCGCTTCTCCCTCTCTCTATCATACTTGTCTTCAGAATCAGTACTCCTCTCTCGTTCATGTCTTCGGGACTCACGATCCCTCTTCTCCCTATCCCTGTGCCTCCCATCGTTTTTATCCTTACCCCTTTCTCCAGTTCTATCACGGTCACGGTCGCGGTGACTCCTCTTAGAATCCCCATCTTTCACCTCGTGAATTTCTTTCCTCGATTTATGCTTTCCCTCATCCATTGCTTCCTCCTATAAATTCACACCTATACGTTAGTAATGGTAACACACTACAAACACGCAGTATTCCTAAACCCTAGGAGCGAAATCCGTTCAGGAAGCACGCTGACGCATACTCAAATGTAAGGACAGAGTGTTTCAAAGCAATTACCACAGCAACAAAAATTCACAAGAAAGGTAAAGCATATACACAGAGAATATTTCGTCGCATCAATGCAAATCAGGAATTGAAAAAACACGGTGTGGCATCAAGCGGAAACAGAGCATATCAAGAATTTTGAACCGCAAACTGGGGATTCGAATTCACGTGATAGAGTCGAGCACGGCAGAACTCTAAAACGAATTTCAATCGAAATGCAAATCAACAGAGCAAGAGAAACAAAAAGCATAGTATTGAAAAGATAGAGAGAAGTGCGAACCTTCCGACCGGGTTTCAAAATCGGAACAGCAGAGAGAAACAAATGAATTTCTCAGTCGCTTAGAAGGCAAGCTCGAGAACTAGGGCAGGGCACTCCCTCGCTGCGGCAACAAACAGACCAAAACGGAAGTGTTTTCAGTGTCGCAATACAAATAACAAACAATATAACAACATCTCAGAAACAAAATTCATTTTTGCAGCTAATACAATTAAATATTTTCATAGCATATATTTTATAAATGTTTTTAAACAGAAAATACCCATTTTCGTTTTATTTGTGGCACAGAATAGAAAACTGTACACGTTTTTTTTTTTCGATAGTAGTCTTCAAAAATAAAAAATTATGTATGGTTAATAGATGAATATGATGACTACGTTCCTTATACATTTAGATTTAGTTTTCATCTTTACATTAGTATGAAAAAAGTATTTATTTAAAAATATCAAAATTAAACGACATTATCAGTTAGAGAAATTTAACAGGGATATTTTAAATTATTCAAAACTAAATATATAAATGTATTCGTACGAATTATTATTATTATTACTAGCGTAAACACAGGCGCTCTCCTCTCAAAACTACTCATTTACAAATACTACTGGAAGGGCATGGCACGACAGCAATACCACAACAGATATACTTACCGACAAGAGAGAGCGAGACTGACCCACCTGAGAGAGAAGGCAAGAGTGACTCCCTCCTATCACTTAAAGGCGGCCGGAAGAAAGTTTTTCTTTCCCACGGCCTTATTTACCAAGCTCGGGACTATAGGAGCATTTTTGGAATTTGAGGTATGGCTTGTGATAAGGAAATGTTCGCACTTATTGTATACGCATTTTAATAGGTGATAATAATATAATATTATTAAGTTAAAAATGAAGTGAAATGATAAAAATAAAGTGAAATGAATATAAAAGTTAATTGTTGATGAATAAAAAAAATAAGATAAACAATTTTATAGAAAATAGGTAAAAATAACCATTAATTTAAAAAAATAAGGAATAATTATATTATAAAGGGTAAAATTGGTATTATGAAATGTGGACACAAAAGAAAGAATCATCTTTATTATTGTTATAGATTATTATTATTATTATTATTATTATTATTATTATTATTATTATTATTATTATTATTATTATTATTATTATTAGGTTTAATTAGTTATCTCGATCAAATGTATCAATTTTATATCCGTGTTTAAAAATGTGTCAATCTAGTCTCAACTTTTAAAAAAGTGTCTTAATCAGGTCCCTTTCAGACAAAAATTATAAAGCCGTTAACTGAATTCATGACTTTTATCACTAAATTTTCATATAAATATCAGTACTTAATTTTATAAGTTATTTTAGATATCAATATCCTTAAATGTGTTAATAATTTTTTACTTAAATTGACCTACTTGAAATATCTTTTCAAAAAATTGGCACTCAATTGACACCTTTATAAAAACGGGTATCAAACTGACACATTTAGATGAAAATGAATATCATCCGACTAATTAAACCTTATTATTATTATTATTATTATTATTATTATTATTATTATTATTATTATTATTATTATTATTATTATTATTATTATTATTATTATTATTATTATTATTATTATTATTACTATTTTGTAGGTGATAATAACCATATCGACAGTATACTTGGCTAAAAAATCATTGATTGAGAAAACAATTTTTGAATAAATATCAATGCAAAGTGTACCTTCACAGCAGTTCTCAAAGTGTAAAATGACTATTTGTTTCATATTTTTAATTTTTAATTTTTAATGGGATTTTTAAAGTGCATCATCCCATGATGATACTGTACCCTATGATCATGAATGGCAAAGAAAAGGATGGTAGTTCAAACTTCAGATCCCATTTATTTCAAAGCTGAATATAATTAATTTTGGCACAATTGGTATACAATTCATTTAGATGTGTATTTAAATTAATTTCAATCGTAACAAATTTACATTAAGCAAATGTTTTTTACTAAAAACATACTCACTGCATTTTTGTCTGAGTATACCAATAAATACAATAATTTTTCATTCATATTATAAAAATATTTATAAGATTTTTTACTTTTATATCGCAATAATGTATATATGTAACTTAATTAAATAACTTATTAAAGTTAGATAAAGTGTAAAATTATAAATGACAAAAAATAATATTATTTTGAACTATAGAACTGAAAATTAAATCAAAACAATGTTTTCTAAATTAATGCAACCCTTAAAAACTATATTTTCTGTACAATGAAATCTTATTCAGTTTTTGCTTTTAGACAAATTTCTCTGTATTGTAAAAAAATTTGAGTATATACATTACTAAATGTTCTATCCGATGAAATCTTATTCAGTTTTGATATTGAACAAATTTCTCTATTAAGAAAAATTAAGTTCCCCACGTGTTAAAACTAATTTTTGTATAAATTAATTTGTAAAATTATTTTATACGGTTTTTCTAAATCTATATTTTTAATTTATGTAAAATCTACTTTTAATTTATTAAAGAGTTGACCTTTTTTCATATTTTTCTCTGTTAGAAGTAATCATATAAAACTTTATCTAAACATACAATAAGTGTCTGCAATACACATGCAAAAAAGTGAAGTGAGAAAACCTGAACTAACTCGATCAAACTCATAAAAAAACCTATATACCAACTTTTAGGGAATGTTTAGTAGACAAAAAATATTGTTTCCAAATGTAATGTTAGGGTCGAGAAAACAGATATACCTAAAATACAATGGTTCAAGCATGCACTTCATGCGCCCTATATTTTATCTAGTTACATGATGAATTGGGGTCTATGCTACAAATTCATCAAAAAAAGCTAACAATAAATCTCACGAGATTTCTCTTTTGTTAGAAAGAAGACATACCCAACAAAGTGCTGCGCCACAGCTAAAATTATTGTTCTCATATATAAACAATGTACATGTAACCTATTATTTTCTCTCCACGCCAGTATTTGACAAAGCCGCATTACTAGCTGCTTTTAAAGGTGGCCTATTAATCTTCTCAAGTAATCTACTAAATACTAATTTGACTGGTATGCAAGCCACAGTAGTGAGCTCAGGAACCTCTGGTTTAATCAACCTATTTGTTTGATAAAAACTTCTATCATGTAATTGATTTTTACCAAGATTACTTTCAACAGATAATGAGGACAGAGTTCTAGTTTTCTGACTTGATGATGACAAGCTCACTTTCTTTGGCATCTTTTTTGTGGACTTCTTATCTACCGAGAGTGCAGGACCGTTGAGGCCACTCTTCCTGGAAAGGTTTGCCTTATGACTGGAACTTCCATCGTTTAATTTCTTATATTCAACATTTCTTTCTTGATCTATGGAAAAATCTGCATCACTCTCAACATCATAAGATGACAATACATGGGGGCGAGGAACCCGAAAATTTGCTGTTCTCCTTGCAGTTCTCCAAGCGGGTGGAAGTACACTACTTCCCTCAAAGCCAATCCCCTCGCTGCTAAAGTCATCAATTACAGAAAAAAGACTATCGGATGAACCATCCTTAAGGGTCTCAATTTGGATTGGGTGCCCTATTATTGACTTCCCATCTAGCTCACTTGTGATAGAAACAATGGGGACAGGCGCTTTCCTATAGCTTGCTTGAACCTTCAAGTCTACATCAACCAGCATCGACCTCCTTCCATCAAAATTATAACGATCACCATTTAACGGACCAGACCCTTTACTTTCCCAATATCCTTTAAGAGCAGCCTGATCTTCCCAAGCCCATTCATCCCATTCAACACCATGACCAATTTTATTTTTACCTTTTCCTAGTGCTTTGGAAGTTGGAGAATATTCGTCTTCAAACCCAAACTTCTGATCTGTGTCATCAAAAACATCACTAATACCATTCACATAGTAATGCAAACTCGGATCCAATCTCCTGTGATTTAAACCACTTCTCGGTCCTTCAACATCTGCTCCATAAAAAACAACACCTCTCCCATCAGGAGTACCAACAGACCTCTTCACAAGATTACGATTATTCCTTTTTCTTTTTAATTTCCATTTGGATACTGCTTCGCTACCTGATATATGCTCACGAGGATAGATGTGAGGAATGTTGCGAGAAGTTGTCAACTCATCAAGTTCCTCGCAACTAGTGCTTTCTTGTTCTTCAGTGTCATGAAAAGTTTCTGTGGTTACAATAACATCAGAACAGTGAAAAAGAATATTTGAAACAACTTAAAAAAGTTATCCTCTTTCTCTCATTCTGTGTGTGTGTGTGTGTGAAAAAGGTAGGTAGTGCCACAACATAACAGAAACCATGTTGACTTCCAATCTGACATGTATAATTGGGTTAGCTTTAATACATAATCCACAATAAATAATGTCAGTTTATTTAAGGACTGGATTGCTTGATTGAGCTTATGTGTTTGTATTATATTGCTTTATGGTATGCTTCCAGCTACATACTTTGTTTCTGTATCTATAATCCTTTTTTTCTTGATTTAAGAATGGAAGAGAATAGAAATTTGCCAAACAGAGCATCTTCACCGGCTGGTTAACTTGAAGAAGAAAAGATGGGGATATCTAAACATACCTGAAAGTGTAATCATCTCGTCATCTTTGTCAAGTTCCATTTCAGAGGAATCTGAATCAGCATTAGCAGAACCAGTTTCAAAAGAATCAGATTCAACAACATCCATAAAAGCAGATTCACTCTCATCAGCCAAAGAACTGCAATAAGCATAATCCCCTCCAAGTTGGGAAGCTGACATTGCAACATTGGCAGGAATCTCCTTGTACTCCAGAGAATCACTAGATTCGGTAGGAAAATAAATAAACTTGCTCCTCTTTGATCGGTGTGCTACACCTACTTGCTCCAGTCCTGAAAACAAAGCAATACCCACTTATATTACATATCTCTCGCTCCATCCAACATCTACTTTTTATTTTGTCTAAATAGTTTTACCATTGGCCTGAACTGAACTTCCTATGCAAAGACCCATCACTGGTTAGCCTCAGGGTGCTACAATCAGCTATTAGTTTACAATCAACATTATGTCATCAGAGGATGAGAGCTGACCTCTCAAAGGAAATTTTGAGCTCAATCATCTTCATAGGATGTAGCATGTGACTTTGTTTTTTCATTCTCATTTCTTAATGTTACTGGTTATGGATACATGACTATGCCTTTCTTAACAGTAGTATATCATATAATCTAAATGCAGTCTAGTAAGATAAGAAGCAACACCTATTTTTTCTTGCTTCTTTAACATTTGCCTCTCGAGTTCAAGAGCATGAAGAATAGCATCTTCTCTGCGAGCATATTTCTCTCTTTTCTTTAAGGGCATACCCTGGGCAGACTCTGCCCTTTCAATACATCCATCAAATTCACCGCACCGGAATGTCTTGACACGCTTGGATTTCTCCAAATTGTACCAATCTCTGTTTAAAACAACACCAACCCACAGAAGAAAAATCAGAAAAATAAAACGAAAATACCAATGACAATTGACACAAGCACATTAGATGTCATAAAAACATATGTGGATAACTTTCTCACTCATTCAAACCATTCAACGACCATAGTATATGCATACATATCCTCACAACCAGATATACTTCAACAGAACAGTTTTACTCAACCGATATTGACTTAATTGTCAGTGTCTAAACTAAACTAAGCAGCACCATAATCAATAAAAACATGGAGAAAAATGAAACCAGTTATAAACTTTCGAATTTCAATAAATAAGACTACAACAACATGACAAAATAAAAAGGACTATTACACGCTAGCATCTTCCCTTCCGAGAAGCTTAACGGGAGTTCCTGAACGAGGCGATGTGAGATGAGAAGCAGAAAGGTGATCGGAACCAAGTATTTGACCCGGCCACCACGAACCGTTCCTTCTTCTAACCCACACAATCGATCCAACGTCGCAATCCACAGCACCCAATCCCGAAGTCTCCATCACTCGAACTCTCCCTTTACCTTTCGCTTTCTTTCGCTTCCCCAGTTTTTCTCTCTTTTACTTTCGCTCTCGATCAGACTCAATGCGGAGGCTCAGCCGCCGGCGAAGAGACACGATGAACGGAGGACTCCAGAACCGTCGTGAGTGATAGTCCGATAAGTGCGATGTGAGTTAGGGCACAGGATTCCAATCAGATTTGGGAAATTTCTTTTTTAGGGTTTTCAATTTTGACTTTGATTAATTAAAATTCCACGCCCAAACAAATGTTTGAATCTTCTAGAAGCATTTGGTTTTCATAATAGGATTTGGTTAGCCACATAATGACGTGTGGATAGTGCTGGTGCAATGTTTTGAATTTTCACAAATCAATCGTGACTTTGATTAATTTACTTTGTAAATGTAAATGTGGCACAATATTTTCATGTGAATTTAGATAATTAAAAGGATTTTTTTTATTCTTAATTAATTAAAACAGGTATTTTGTTAGTGTTAAATGAATGTAAACTATTGAAAAAAAATAAGAAACTAATATTTAAAAACTTTAAACATAATTATTTTACTTGAGTGTTTAAAAATGGCCTAGTGATTTATATAACTATATTAGATTGTGTTTTTACTAAATACTCATTAAACTCTAAAAAAATATTAATATTACTCTATAAAATGTTAAAATTACAATTTAATCATTTAATTTACATCTTTTATTTTAACTAAATATAACAGTTAAATAACTACTTTATTATACTATTATATGGATATACTTATATTTGTAAGAATATTTAAATGGTAGTTTAGTTTCAATGTTTATCTTTAATTCATTTTGTTTGATGGATTTTTTTTACATTGAGTTTTTATTTTTTGTAAAAATTATTTAATGTGATTTTCTTTAATTTACGGTTGAAAGTATTATATATCAAAACTTAGGTTTGTCACCAAATTTTTTTTACTTTGGAAAGTTATATGTCAAAATCAGAAGAATTTCAAAATATAATTTACTTTTGAAATTATGTTTTTGGGTTGATTTTAAAAGTAAGACATTCAAGACTAAGTCGTGTCTTATTGTCACACCTTCGTTATGAATAAGTCATTACTACCCCTTACGGTTAAAGTCCTCGAAGCAAACAACGACTTTTGTGTAACTTTAAAGTCGTAAGGATGAAAGACAACTTCCATTAAGATTAAATATTAATTATACACTTAATCAAAGTTGTGGAAAATTTGAACGATTTATACTTAAGCTAAAATCATTTATGTATTCAACAACTTATTCCAAAAGCAAAAACAAGCTTCTAAAATTGTACAAGTTAAATGACATTCCAAAAAATAAATTATATTGAAATCGTGCAATTGTTTGACAATACAAAAAAGTTATTAAAATTCTAAATTTGACGACTTTTTCAAAATTATTAAAATAAAATTTTGTTTACGTGAAATAAAATAAATAACTTGTTAATATAAAAAATTAAAAAGTTTTAAGTTGTACATCTCAAATACCACTTTATCATAAATAATAATAATGTAGTCGTAATATATGACTTTGCATATTATATAAACAAATTTCATGAGTATGATTTTTGTAGGATCTTATTTTATCATCTTAAAACTGATGAAATAGGACACTTCATGATGATATTTAAATAATTTAGTGTATAAAATATATTGATAAAGTCATACAACGGATAGTACTATAAATATATGTATATAATTTATATACTCAAACTAAATCAACAAGCTCTGAACAAAATTAACTAAAACTAAACACTTTGAGACATTCGAACTGATAACTCTTCATCCTGTAAAGGTGTCTCTAAACCTGCAACTTCATCTACTCCTACCGAATAGGTGATCATCGCAAAAGAAATAAATAAACAAACCACACCAGAAAACACAAAAACACACAAAAGGGTAAGGTAGTGTACAAAAGAGTTATCCTACACATGTAAACCATATTATTAACTACTCCAAAGCATGGTTAACATACAAGAATACATATATACACACAAACATTTAACATTGACTCAATCATCCAGATACATGTCATTGATATAGAATTCGTAGGAGGTGTGCACATCTGATGGTTTTCTACAGAGCCAACCTCAAGGGATTATCACTCAACCACATAAATCTTCTTCGTGCCTAAGACCAAAACAATGTAGTGACTAATGCCAATTAGCTCACAAAAAGTGGCGCTCAACGATAAGAACTCTCGCTCAGCGCCACATCAGCTGACAACAAATGGATTTTGTAATTCTAAGTGAACTTGAACCTGATCGATTACTCAGATTGGTATTTATCTCACGTTGAAATGGTTCAAAACAATTTTAAACACAAAAACTCATACCAATTTACTCAATTATTCAAATTCTAAATTTTTGTAGTCTCACAAACCCAAACACAGACAAGAAAAAAAATGAACAAATAATTTATACATACAAATCAAATAAGTCATATTTCCATTATAGACATGTAATAATACCATAACATGGGAAACATTAAATTGATAAATTCTCGAACACATACAAATTTATATTCATTTTTTATAAAAAAATAATTTGTATAGATTATTATTATTATTATATAAATTGTCTTTTTTAATGACAATGATTTTTTTTGTATTGAATTTAAAATTTTCTGTATTTTATATCATTATTTATTTTCAATCTGTACACGTGATGTATATTAATCATTCATAGCATTTTTTATATATATATATTTAATATTCTGATTAAAAAAATAAAAGAATAAAATTATTATTTAGTCTTTTTTTATATTTAATATTTGATTAAGAAATAAATAATATAATTATTTTTAAGTTTGATGAAAATATTTATTTATATTAATATATATATTATGATTATTTATATCTTGTAAACTTATACAGGTATTATTTTAATTTTTCAATTGAAATCTGATTATTATCGCCAAATAAAAAGATAATTTGGTCAATATAGTTTATAACTGTCGTTTCCTAAAACAAATCAAAATAGCTGTTGCAGCCTAATCTCCAAAACCCTAATTTTCATTTTTCAGTACTATATAATTTATCAAAATTTATCTATAATGTTAACTAAGATGACTTTATTTAAAAATGTATGATATAGTTTTTCGCAAAATATGTATATTTTATAATAAATATCGAAAAACTTACAAATTCACGTAATATTATTTATATTAATAAAATTATTTTATAATTTTCTTAAAAATAGCTAGATAACCATTAGTCATATATATAAAATGTTCATCTCATAACAATTAATAATTATGTTGTATTGAAATTGTTGTAATTAGTACTATCATACTTTATGGTGGTAATTTACATCCATTTTTTATTAAGAAAATAATTTTTATAGATTATTATTATTATTATTATTATTATTATATAAATTATTTTTTTTTATGACAATAAATTTTTTCATTGAATTTAAAATTTACTGTATTTTATATTATTATTTATTTTCAATCTGGCTATGTATACTAACTAGTTGGTGCATGCATGGAATTTTTTTATATATTTATATTTAATATTCTGATTAAAAAATAAAAAAAAAATTATTATTCAGTATTTTTTTATATTTAATGCCTTGATTAAGAAATAAATAATATAATTATTTGATGAAAATATTTATTTATATTATTATATATATTATGATTATTTATATTTTGTAAACGTTTATAGATATTATTTTAATTTTTCAATTGAAATCTGATTATTATCCCCAAAATAAATGGACATTTTGGTCAACATAGTTTATAACGGTCGTTTCCTAAAACAAATCAAAATAGCCGTTGCTGTCTAATCTCCAAAACCCTAATTTTCAAATTTTCAGTACTATAAATACAACCTCACTTCAGATAGTTTCCCACTCAAATTTCTTTTTCTCTCTCTCTCTCTCTCTCTGTTCATTTGCCAGCACTGGAACTTTGGCTCTCTCTGTCATTTTGTTTAATCACTGCTATCTCATTTCCTTCGTCTAATAATCTGTTTCTGCAGGATTTTGCTCTGTGCTTTACTTTGTATTGATTTGCGCTGTTCTTTATACTGTTTCCTATTCTTTTCGGTTTTTGTTCTTGTTTTCTTCTCCTAACCATGGATGCAGGATCTTTGAGTTCTTCTGGAACCCTCAAGACCCGATCACGCTATCCTCTTCAAGAACAATTTATTCAAAGAAAGAGTTCCAAAGAAAATGTAAGGAAATTATTGCAAGATTTTTCTCCCTGATTGTAATTTGTGTATAGTTTGCATGATTGTCGGGGCAACATTTTAGATTAGGGTTTCAAATCTAAGTAATTAGAAGTTCTAAACTTGAAATTAGTTTTAATATTTTCAAAAATTTTGAATGGGTAAACTAAAGATGATAAATCTTTATATCTCACTTTGAATTTGTTTATGGAAGAAACCAATTTGATTGTGTTTTTGTTTTGATCATCAGTTGGACAGATTCATACCAAATCGGTCGGCAATGGACTTTGATTATGCTCACTATATGCTTACAGAGGGGAATAAAGGTAAGGAAAATCCAGTTGGGAGTTCTCCATCTCGAGAAGCCTACAGGAAGCAGCTTGCAGAATCCTTAAACATGAATCGGACGCGAATTCTCGCCTTCAAGAATAAGCCACCTGCACCAGTTGACTTAATTCCCCACGAGCTATCCAATCTTGTCCAGGATAATAATAGATCAATCAAGCCCCGGAGATTTATTCCTCAGGTGCACTACTAAATTCCTCAATTTATAATTTTATTTATTCCTCAGTTTGTAAAAGCAAGGATTTTGATCCAAGTGGAGTTGTAATCTCAAGTTGTGGTCCCTTATTTACTAATTATGTGCAAAACCCTTCAATTAACTGGATCCATGTGGGATTTTATTTCAAAATTTGTGTTAATTATAAAATTTGTTGATCTTCATCAGACTTCTGAGAGAACTTTGGATGCTCCGGATCTTGTGGATGACTATTATCTCAATTTGCTGGACTGGGGTAGCGGCAATGTGCTTGCCATAGCACTGGGAAGCACAGTGTACTTGTGGGATGCAACAACTGGTTCTACTTCGGAACTTGTAACAGTTGAAGACGAAGACGGCCCTGTAACATCTGTTAGCTGGGCTCCGGATGGGAGACATATTGCAGTTGGTTTGAACAATTCTGAAGTGCAACTATGGGATACAACTTCAAATAGACAGGTATATCTTGAGCTTATAAGAGCTCTATAATAAACTGTTCATTTATACTTTACTAATAGTGTGTTATTCACTTTTTGCAGTTGAGAACTTTGAGAGGTGGACACAGACAAAGAGTTGGATCTTTGGCATGGAATAACCACGTACTCACAACTGGTGGCATGGATGGTAGAATTATTAACAATGATGTAAGAATCAGATCACATATTGTTGAAACCTATGCTGGGCATGAGCAAGAGGTTTGTGGGTTGAAGTGGTCTGGTTCAGGTTCACAATTAGCCAGTGGGGGGAATGATAATTTACTTTACATCTGGGATAGAGCCACTGCATCGTCTAATTCCACAACACAGTGGCTTCACAGGCTTGATGATCATACATCTGCTGTAAAAGCCCTTGCTTGGTGTCCCTTCCAAGGGAATCTCTTAGCTACAGGTGGAGGCAGTGGTGATCGGTGCATCAAGTTTTGGAATACCCACACAGGTGCATGCTTGAACTCAGTTGACACTGGGTCTCAGGTATGCTCCCTGCTGTGGAACAAGAACGAGAGGGAGTTACTCAGCTCTCATGGTTTCACCCAGAATCAGCTAACCCTTTGGAAATACCCCTCAATGGTCAAGATGGCTGAGCTCAATGGTCATACTTCCCGAGTTCTTTTCATGGCCCAGGTAAATTGATTTATTTTTGGTTTTGTTGAGCATAAATTTGATTACATTGTTGTTTTTTAGGCTATTGCTAATTACTGTTGTGTCTACTAATATCAGAGTCCAGATGGCTGTACAGTAGCATCCGCAGCTGCTGATGAAACATTGAGATTCTGGAATGTGTTTGGAGCACCAGAAGCAGCATCTAAGGCCGCACCCAAAGTCAGAGCTGAGCCATTTTCAAATGTGAATCGCATACGATAAGCACTTGACGGAATTAATTGCACTTATGTACATACCTCCTAAATTTTGTTACGTAATTGCTGGCATCTGGAATAGTTTGTTGTATCTAAGAGAGTGAATAAACAGTGTCAGGCAATTACTTTAGGGGAGAGACAATAATGAAGAGAGTGAGTGTTTGGGGTTTCCATATGTACATTATTGTAACATACAATCAGTGGAAAAAACACTACTTTTCCCCGTGGACGTAGTCACAAACACGTGACGAACCACGTATATCGTTCTTCATGCTCTGTTCTTCTTGTTGTGTGTAATAATAAATAAAAATAGTAACTGAACAATAAAGATAATAATACATATCTGATAGTAATATAAATACAACAGATGACTTATAATAATAATATGAATAGATAACTTAACAAGTAAATACAGAGAAACTAGATGGGTCCAACTAGCACGACTCTCTTGTGTCAAGAGAAGATCTCAACTGATTCGTCCCTGGTAATGTGCTTTTATCCTTAAATACATATCTGATAGACCGAAAGGTTTGTTTTAAAATTGATAAAATCCTACTTGAATGCATGTGTGATGATCACATATGATCTGGTTGTTGTCCTTCAACATACTATGTATTTTTAAGAAATGCGGTTATTGGCGTATGGAAGCAAGTCAGAATAAGTCCAAAAGATATAGTGGATGTTGTGTTGAATGGCAAAAGCATGGCAGCTGTGATAAAAATATTTCTTTGTGTGTATGTCAGGAGGAAATCCCGTTATATGTCCCACATCCTGAATTGTAAATTGTAATTACCCTAAGATGTTTAGACAACCATTTTGTGAGTATTAGTTGTTATTGATCCCAATCTTCTCAGTTAGTTGAAAGAAGCTCTCGCTTAATGCATAATTCCCCTGTTGTTGGTCTATAATCAATCCTTTTGCTTGTAAGCTATGCTGTGAATTGCAATACCTTGAGATCACTATTTAAAAAACCATTTTGTGAAGAGTAGTTGTTATTATTGATGCCAATCTTCTCAGTGTTGAAAGGCGTTCTTGCTTTATGCAGGAAGCTAGTGTGCCTGAACAGGGACCATGCAAAAGAGTCAAAATCTCCGGAAGCCATGGGAAGAAGTGCAAGCAGCAATGTGATGGAAACAAAAATTGATTCTGATATTTCTGTCAAAGAAGAGAAAACGTTGTCTGTGATTCCTTCTGAAAAGGATTTTGCAATACAGTTCTTGTAAGCAATACAGTGGGGATAAAATCTTAGAAAAAATGGATGTTGAGGAAGATTGGCAATGGCCTAAGAGGAAACGAAAAGATGGTCACTTATATTGACTTGGAGGCAACTCGTGAGCATGTCCAGCTTGCATGCAAAAAAGCTGGGTGTGGCTAAGCTGCTTGGTTTTGTTAATAAAATGGACGAACCTACAGTGCAGTGGTCAAAAAGGTTTTATTCACTCTTTTGCTGCATTCACACGCATCCTTTCTATGTTTATATGTAATTATTATTAGAGTCTGCTGGTATACCACTAGGTATGATGAAATTGAGTCAAAGATGGTTCCATTTCTATAGCAATCTGGATACAATGTAAAGAAAGGTAAGCTGCCTTTATTCTTTTGTTTGAGAAAATGTTGAAAATTCTGTTTCCTTTTGTTTTAATTTATCTGCTTTTTAATTGTTGGATGCCGGTGTGGATGTGAATGTGAGATTTATAATGGGTGGGTTGTGTAGCTTTTACATGGAGAACATGCTTTATATAATTAAAAATTTGATGGGAGAGGAAACTGATTGTCATATTCACTTCTATAGAGTTATGTCTTGCATAATAACTGCTGGACCTTGGGACAATTTGAAAATTCCTGATTTTTTGTTTGCTTGAAATGTTGAGAAGGTTTGAGATCCCAGGTATTAAGTTCTAAAAGGACGATTTTGAACCTAGTACATGGAGCGAACACCTATGTATTTTCTTTTTTTGTTTTGTTTAGGAAACAATTAAGATTCAAGGGAACGGTTGTTATGGGCAGAGTTGAATCTGGTTCTGTTCGTGAGAGAGACTCTTTGTTGGTCATGCCAAATAAGGTAGTTCTATTTATTTTCTTTTTGGGTTATTGCGAGCTCTGTCTTTCTTTTCATTATATAATTTTTGTAGCAAACTTTCTAGTTACTTTTTTAACGTTACAGGTAAATATTATATTAGTCTTTCAAAAGACTTTCAAGTTTAACCTTTCACTATTGTAGTGTTTTAATAGTTTTTTTTTTTTTATCAGAAAAATAGTCTCTATCTAATTTATATCAAATTAGTTAAAAAAACCTATAACATCATCTCTGCTTTTGTTATGGTGACGACCTTTGAAAAATTAATATAATATTTTTTAGCCATCAATTTGTTATACAAATTTTGGAAGTAGTTTTTTTTAGAAAATATTATTGAAATGCATATAATTATCTTATTCGTATTTGCATATGAAATGTTTATAAAGTTTACTTCCTCCACCACTGCACCTTTCATTTGTTTTAAAGTTTTCTATTAATATGTATAACCTTTTAAAGTATCAACAATTTGAAATCTAGATTACCATTGTGACATATTCTTTTTAGTTTTACTTTATTCTCAAACAGAAAAAAGCAAAATTCTTCACTTCTACCATAGCTCAGAAACAGTCTCGTAAGAAAAAAAAAACTGAAAGGTTTTACTTTCGTATTAGACTAAGAATACCATCCATGCATGTGCAACAAGACTCACGAAAGAGATCACTTTACACACAAGTACAATATGAGATACAATGATAATGATGATATCCACGTACATATATATACACATAATTAAAACATAAATAAAAAGCAAATATAGCCAAATTGAAAGGAAAGTTGATTCAAATCAGCTGAAAAAACCCAACACACTTCTCAGCACCGTCGTTTTGTCATGTCAACTTAATACGCCTCCTGATCCCCCTGTTCCGGTGACCCAAAAATCACAACATTAAGTGTTTGATTGAGTTTTCAATGATTTAATGTGATGAAACGAAAAGAGTAACAACTCACTTTCTTGGGCGTGACGAATTCTACGAACTTCTTCTTTTTACTCTGTTGAGGGTGATATTGGAGATGTTCCCTCTCCGTTATGTATTTCCTTATATGCTCTCTCACGAACCTTTCGTACAAATACGAAGCTCCTTCGAACTGTGGCAACACCAGCCATGCGACCGTCAATAACTTCACATCGTACCAAATTGGTATCCTGCCATTCTCCATTTTACAGACAAACATTAAAACACTCTTTACTAATTTACACGATAGTTTTTAAAAATAGTTTTTAAAAATATATTAAGAGACACTTAATTAAGCATAAACTCACCAGTCTAGAACAGGTTGAAAAACCATTTCCGCAAGGCTGAGGAAGGAATAAATGATCCAGTAAGCTAGCCATTGTTCGTCATCCAACTTGGACTGGCTCTCTATTGCTACCACTGATGCATACCTATATCATACACAGTAACAATTACCAGAAGAATAATAATGTTTGTAAACAAAGGAAAGTAATTACAGAAGGTGCTGAATTGGTATTGATACTTACAAAGGGTATAACAACGTCACAACCGGTCTGAAAACAAAAAAAACACAAAAAATTATGAATAGTGGTTGAAATATAGATGGAAGAATGACGAGTAAAGAAATATAGCAAAAAAAATACCCAGCAATAGAATGAAGCTGTGTGATCAAGGTCCACAACTTGCCCATGTTTTTGACCTGTGAGATTGTGAGTGAAGAACAAGAAGAAAGATAGGGTGAAACAATGGAGTGAGAAAACGAGAGAAGGAGGATTATAAAATGTGATGATGATGAAGAGAGAGGGGACAAGTATTGGGTTCTGCCTTAAACGTGTGATGCTTAATCTTCCGCCGTCCAAATGGAAAACATTGCATCTAATCCGATGGTGTTAATGGCCTAAATTTTTGCCAAGGTTCTTTGCCCAAAACACAAGCCACGTGGGCTCGCTTTTTAATGCGGCTTAGTGACACGTGTCCACTGCACGCACTTCTTTTTGTTTTTTAATCGTAGATTGTGTTGAGGTTTAGATGACGGTGGAGGAACCGTGGATAAAGGAGTTGCACGCACCTGTCACGTGCTTTCTGTTGGTTGGTTTATTATTATTAGTACTGCTGAAGTTTACAAATATTTTATTAGTCATTATGGATTGAATTGAATCTCATTAGCACCGTCCTTATTAATGGCAAAGTGACAAACTTTCTTTTAAAATAATGTAGGATCTAAACATAGTAAAGATAGTAATTTAAAGATAAAATGTTAGTTTATTTCATTTTTCTAAAGAATATATATATTAAAGTTTAGTTTTTGGAAATGTGAACACGAAAAAAATAGTCCTATATAGTACAGGTTAGTGAAAAATATGTATGTATTAGCATGTGTGATTATTTTTGTTTTATAATAACAAAAATAATAAAATTATTATTATAATTATAAAAGTAATTTAGATAATTTAGACAAAAGGCTCGAATTTTAACCAAATACTGTATTTCGCATACACCACTAAAGAATGTATCAAAACTATAGAATCTATCAAAACGTTTTAGTCAAGGAAGGCCAATAACAAAGAACAAAAGCACTAGAAGACAAAAATCAAACAGCTTCATCTTCTACGTAGTTGATGGCTTGGTCCCAATAATGAGGAACACCGGCATCCACAAAAACTTTTCTGGCAGCTGCTTCAGTGATGCAATCATGAACACTGAACCTATTGAAGTTGGGTTTTGCAACACTTCCTTGCCACACCAGAACACACTTGTTGGCAGGCTTTTCATCATCTTCTGAATCTTCATTTTCTTCTTTCTCTTTTGAAAAATCACTCCAATTAATGCGTCTAAGCATAAGTTTCCCATACCTCTTAATCGACTTGCTTCCACCTTCAACAACAACAACACTGATACCATCACAAATCACAGCACGTCCACTCAAACGGTTCTCTTGAGCATTAACATCAACTCTGAAACGGGCCTTTGGATGTGAGAGGTCATTGATTCTGTAGAGAGACACAATTGTCTCCACTGTATTTGGGTCATCAAACAGCTTTCTCTCCTTCTTTTCCCGGAGCTCCGCCGGAGTAAGCTTGCGTGCAATGTTCCTATCTATGTGAGCCTGCTCACGCTCGGCGGCTGCACTGCGTACCTCCTTTTCCAGCCGGGTAGGATCTTGAGTTGCTTCAGAGCCAAGTACTTTCATTAAATTGCTAATCTTGACCTTTGGTTTTGGTGGTTCTATCACACCCTGTCTTATCATCTCTTGTCGATCTTTCTCCTTCGCTATTCGCCTTTGTGTCCGGAGTTTCTTCTGCTCTTGCTTGGTTAGTTTCAGCGGTTGAGGTGGTGGAGGAGTGGGTTCGGCAGGTGGTTCAATAGGACGCGGATGATGCACAAGGAAAGTGATATTTTCTATTTTCACCTTATCCTCAGCTATGGTTTCGTTATCAATGTCTCCATAGTTTCCAGAATGCACAAGAGGCAGGTCCCTGATAAATTCAAATAGTTAACTCAATAAATGTTTACATACAACCCCCAGAATGGAACAGAATAAAAAAGATACTCATGTCAAATTGTTCATTGTAAGGTACACTTTACCAACTATAAATGGTATTTATTTTCATATTTTATATTCAACTAGTACTTAGCAGTCCTATAAAGCAGCCAGGGTAGTTTATTCCAGTTTGTCAATTTGTATAATTTCTAACGTGACTACTATAAGTATCTTTATAAACAACAAAAACAGAAGAACATAAGATGAGAAGTACTGAAACAGGTATATGCAGTGTACCTGCTAAATTTTGACTGCAAAATTAGTGACATTTGAATAACACCCTTCAATAATCCGCAAACTTGAACAAAAACAAACATATATAGAAAGCAGTGGTTCAGTTAAGCATAAGCTTACCACCACTCGATGTCTGGAATTTGGTCCTTGGGTTTTTCTTTAATTACAACTCTCTCTGTTATTTCTATTAAGTTGGGATTGATATCAGGAGCAGCCTTTGCCTTTGCCAACTGTGCTTGTTTGGCCTTGTGCTCTTTTGCTTGAGCTTCTCCAAATTTACTCTGCACGAGTCAAAATAAAAATAACAGATAACACACAAGACAATTGAAAAGAACTACGTCAAAGGTAAACGCACTAGAAAATGGGAGAAGGGTATACCTTCAATTTTATTGTTTCAGCATCTCTTGACCATTTTCCTTCCTCCACAAATTGGAAACTCATCCTCTTGGGTCGCAGGATCTTTGTTTTGTTGATACCCATACTTTCATCAAAATAAGGATTTGATTCAGGATCAACATCCAACACAGGTTGCAGTATTTCAAATGCTTCCTTCTTTTGTTTGTTAATGTTGACCTGCAATGTTCAGACAAAGATTCCAGCCTTAGACAGGAATGCCAAACAGAAAAGAGAAAACTAATAGAAAGAGACAAATAAGAAAGCAGCACACCTTTAATGTGCTAAGGTTGACGGGCTTGGTCACACTAATAACATTTCCATGTTCATCTATTTCCCTCCCTTGAGCATCAAGTCGAAGAACAGGGGCCTTTGTTGGTTTTTGCAGAATAGCAACATCTGTTACCATCTGACCAGGAAACATATTTATCAGAGGAGCAAATTGTGGATCTTGACGAAATCCCATCCTTGCAGCAAGCTCCTGAGCCCGCCTGACAGCTTCCAAGTTGGGAAGAGTTGCATTTGCAATACCAGCAGCACTAGTGCCACTTGCTGGAGGAGTAGCAGAGGGGAAAATTGACATATTTGCAACATGGCCAAAAGAAGCTGAGCTGGAACCTTTTGGCATGACTGCAGAGGCAGATTCACTGTTTGAACCCAAGTTTGAGCTTCCATGTGAATTTTGGGTAGAACTCTTGTTCAACTACACAGCCAAAAGCAGTGGTTAATGCATTCAGAGGAATATGTAGAGTTATAAAAAAATCAAATCAGCATCATCAGTTAGATATTTAAGAGAAATGTCCAGCTGACAGTAAGTACTTATTCATAGAAATAATGATCAATTTACCTGAGGAATTTTCTTCAGCTTTTCTGACAACTCTTTCTGCATTTGTAAGGCTTTCTTAGCCTTAGCTAAAGCATCAATCGACAGGCTTCCAGCTTTTCCAGCAGTTGAAGATGACCCATCTGTACTAGATTTTCCAGTAACCTCATGAGACCTGGTAATACTAACGCCCTTATTTTCATTTGTGGTAGAATTCAAAGATACCTTGATAGGAAATGGAGGAGGAGGAGCTAAAGATGTCTCAAACACACTCATGGGCGCCACAGCAAGTGATCCCAAGGCACCCTGAAAGTGCAAGGATAAAATGTTAGTGAATGTGTGTCCGTCTAGAGGAACAATAAAAGAGAAGAAACTAGGAAACAGAACTGAGAGAAGTGAGCATGTATAAGCTGAACACAAACAAAAATCACAATGCTGGAAGCATAACATCACAAACTATCTCTATTGCAAACCGAATTATCAATAAGGTTTAGAGAGTCAATCAAACTACATATTGATAGATGGACCACAGGATTTATCTCATAGTCACAAGTAAATTGGCAACAGAATTCTAGTTCATGAAGCAGGAAGCCAATAACTGAAAATAAAACCTACAATTTGACACGATGTCTAAACCGGCCCTGTGTATTGGGAAGACTACGAAAGCACACATATTATAATTCAATTATAACCAAGAAAAGTTAAATCAAACACTGAGCATCATCAAAATGTTAAAAGAAAAACATTAACAGAAAGAAAGAAACTCACGTTTTGGACAAATACAGTGTCTTTGGAAGAAGCTGAACCATGGGCACCTTCAGTGTCTTCCTCCTTAACCTTGGCCTCATGAATGCCTCTAATATTATTATCATCACCATCTTCTTCTTCCTCCTTCTTGACTTTATCACCAAATTTCCTCCGTTCCCTCTTTCCTTCCTTCCTCTCCTCAGAAACCTTAATTTTCTTGTCCTCAAAGTCTCTGTCCTCACTGTGCTCCCTCTCTTTCCGCTTATGAGAATGTGAGGAGTATCGTGACTCCACCAAATCTTCCCTACCATCATCACGCTTCACCTTTGACCTATCTTTGCCACTCTCTCTTTCGTAAGCCTTGTCCTTATCCTTGCTTCCTTCACTGTCATGAACCCTATCCCTATCCCTGCTTCCTTCTCTGTCATAAGTCTTACCCCTATCCTTGCTTCCTTCTCTATCATAAGTCCTACCCCTGTCCTTGTTTCCATCTCTTTCATAATTCCTATCCCTATCGTTATCCCTGGATTTGTGGTCACGCTTGTGATTCGAATCTGATCGATGATTGTGGTGGTCTTTGGAATCACGATGGTATTTGTCATCACGTTCCAGGTGTCGATCTTTACTTCTTTTTTCAGATTTCGCTCTATTGTCCATTATAGGATTTGGGAGAAACTTCCAAGCTTTGTAATTTGGGGATCACTTCACCTTAGCTCCTCACCTTGAAAAATATTAAATATGAATTAATGTTCCTCTTCAGAACCAAATCAGGTTATTGTACAATTTAAATTTAAATCAAATAATAATAATCAGGAAGCAAATAAACGGTATTCTCCTAGAACGAACAAATCTTCAACATCGTGTATTTCAGTGAACTCTTGTCAGTCTATACATACTTTTATGAAACTCCTAATGATAATCAGATTTCTTTTGCAATTATACCTAAACAAGTAAGAGACATTAAAATGAACCAGAACAGAACAGAAGATTTGGAACACAAGTACTGGCAACTTAACCACAAAAAGATGTGAACCAGAACTACTCCTATTTACATGTTAATAACCCTTTTCGTATTCATGGTACATGTTTTTAGTACATATCCCCATGTGAGATTTCCTATATCCTATGTATGTCAATGCATGTTCCTCAAATTTTTATCACACGAATGTAGCTAGGTCAAGAAATACTACCAAATACTACCATATAGGAAGGAGAACCCATGCCACAATGCCACCGACTTGAAGTCTAAGCTAGTTTCAAAACAGTTCGCGAGGAACCCAGATCATTCGAAATACAGAGGGGAGTATTAATACCGAAATATTATTTACTTGTCAAGGTCCATCTTCTGCGAAAAACAGTTCAGATAAAATTGATCATACGTTCCCTTTTCATCACAAAATTTGTACTTCTCGCCTAAAACAACAGATTAAAGCCAAATATTTAAAGGGTAGACCGGAATTTGACACCAAAACAATTTGAACAAAATAACCAGTTTCATCATGATCAAGTTTTAATTTCTTTCAAATCACAAAAACAGTCCTAACGAAAAGGGAAAATAACTACAAATGCTGATGTTGTGCCCATCAAGATTCTCGCCAGAAAATTTAGAATACCTTACAGTGAAATAATTAAAAAAAAAAAAATATAACACAGGAAGTTGAGAGAAAGTGATTACATATTCGTGGGCAAATTGAATTGAGTGTGGGAAGCCACAGAGCTACTCTTAACCCTTTCGGGTCCAAACCTAAGAGCGTCAATTTGGTGCGCTATGTTTTTTCCCGCTTCCTTCCTATTCCCTTTGCTACAATTTCTCACTCATGGCACCACCAGATCTAGGGTTTTACTTCAAAGTTCTCCTTTTAACTATTTGCCAAAAAGGGCCTATTTTCCTCCTATTTACTAAAAAAACCCATTCAATTTTAGTTTTCTTTTGCGAAAAAGATTTTTTTTTTTTAACATAAGTGTCTGTTTTTCTTGGTACAGAAAAAAAAAATATTTTTTTGGTACTGAAAAATATGTGATTTGGTTGGATAACATTACTATTCCCATAGGAAGTAAGAGAATGCACAGTTAGCATCAACACTTTACAGTCCTTGAATGGCTTTGAGACCATACAGTGAAGTTGTTTGGTGTCATCATTTCCACCACCAGTTAAGTATTATCTATTCTCAGAATAAAATAAAAGCAAAACTCCTTGAACACTATAAGAAAATACAAAGAAAAGGAGAAACTTTTTCATCTATACATTTTTATTATTCAGGGCAAACGTGTGTGTTTGTTTGGTGGTGAATTCCTATCCACATATCTCACCGGAAACATGTCTGCGGTGGTTGCCGGTTCCTCCACTTCATTCTCAGCCACCTTCACCACCAGGAGGAGCTCCTCCTCAAAAAACTCTCACCTCACACACCCCAAGACACTCGCTCCTCCTCAATGCCAGGTACTGCTACTGCTATTTTTTCTTTTCTTTTACAATAAACTATCACATGATTCAAAATTACAATGGTCTGATTCTCATACCAATTTCCACACAGCACAAGCAATTGAGTGTACTTAACTATATTTTGTAAAATGATAATCTCAAAAACTCGCTGTGTGGAAGAAATTGGTCAGAATCATGGATATGTGGTAGACAAACACGTGTAGTTCTTTCTAGCTTGCAGATTAACAAATCGAAATGATTTTGCTCCTGTATCTGCAGAAAACATCTTTACAAGGTCTCACACTTCATGAAGCCAAAAGGGGTGTTTCAGAATCCTTCCTTGGTGAGAAAAAGAACGGTTCCTCCATCACTAGGAGGAGACTTGAGATCGCAGCAAAAACTGCTGGGGCTTCAAAGACAATTGAGGTGGAGGTTGACAAGCCTCTAGGCCTCACCTTAGGCCAAAAGTCTGGTGGGGGTGTTGTCATCACTGTTAGTATCTTGCTCCCTTTCACAATGACAATGAAATGGTTCCAATTTGTGAATGAGGATTTGTTCATGGATGCTTTTTTGTTTTCTATAGGCTGTTGATGGTGGTGGGAATGCAGCAAAAGCAGGGCTAAAGTCAGGGGACCAAGTTCTTTACACTAGCAGTTTCTTTGGAGATGAATTGTGGCCTGCAGATAAGCTTGGATTCACCAAAACCGCAATCCAAGCAAAGCCTGATTCTGTCTACTTTGTTGTCAGCAGGTTCATGATAGACATAAGATGCATATTGCAGTCTTTCTAATCTTCTTCATGTGATCATGTCATGTTCTTGATTCTACCATTTACCTAACAGCTGCAATGACTTAACATCTTAAATTCTCCATGTTTTGTTCTTAAGAGGTGGTGGCGATGTAGATGTTAAAAAGCTCTCAAAGCGACCTGCTCCTCCTCGCTTTGGAAGAAAACTGAATGATGCTCAAAAGGCAAGAATCAGTTTGAAGTTACATTATTCTTCTTCCTCATGATTATTTGTTGTTGTTGTTCTAGTCAAAAAAGTAAAAATTCGATCAACCAGTTATTTGTTTTGTTGATCGAATTTTTACTTTTGGTCAGAACAATTGTTTAGGCTAGGCTAAAGATGATTACATTCAATTCAATTGTTGATCAAGTAAACTTGCATGCAGGCAAGAGCTACACACATTTGCCTTGATTGTGGATACATATACTTTTTACAGAAACCTTTTGATGAGCAGGTAAGTACAGCACATAAAATTTTGCTTCTAAGCTCATCCTCTCTCAGTTCTGTGTAACTTATTATGGTATTGGTATCAGCAATTTTCATGGTGGTTGTTAAAAGGGATTTCATTATATTAATATTCCTCATACTTTGTTTTTTTGACCAAACTCAACAATCTCACATGATCTATGTGGTTAACATCATCTAATGGGAAATACTTACTGTTCTTGATGTAGTATTGGTGTCAGCATTAGCAATTTTCTTATGTGCTATTATACTGAGTGATTTCATGATAGTCATTGAATGATATTTGATGAAATTGAATTGGAGATTCTTCATCAACTAGAGATAGACCGTGTTAAAATATATAAGTGAAAACAAATTTCACTTTACTGAACCGAACCGGTTTTGTAGGATTGAGTTATATCAGTGTTTTTGTAATTCTGATCTTATTTTATTTTGTGCAGGCGGACACATATGTATGTCCTCAGTGTCAGGCACCAAAGAAGAGGTTTGCTAAATATGATGCTAATACTGGAAGAGCTATTGGTGGAGGCTTGCCTCCTATTGGAGTTATTGTTGGACTTGTGGCTGGTGTAGGTGCTGTGGGAGCTTTGCTTCTTTATGGTCTTCAGTAACACTTTATTCCATCACATGTTTCTTTATTTTCTTCATTTTCTGTCCTCAAAAGCTGTCCAATTTTGCAGCCTCTGTGTCTCTGAAACTCCTTGGATATTCTTGTCAAAGTTGAATGAAGTTTCTAATGAGTTTCAAAATGCTTTGTTTTAGTTTTTTTTTTTTTTTGGGGGGGGCATTACCTATTTGACGAGCTGCATGTGAAGTATGCATTGTCATCTCAGCTGCATGCCCTTTTTTTATTATTTAATTATCAATTAATTATTTTTATAAAAAATAATAATAATCACATAATAGGAAAATTAATATTATTAGAAAGACATATTTCATATATTTAGTATCATTTAGAAAGTATAATTTTTAAATCAGAATATTAAATAATAATTAAATAAAAATAAAAGAATTATATTAAATATTTCACAATTATATATAAATAAAATTTCATAACAATTAAGTATGTATAAAGTTGTCAAAAATTAACGAAACAAAATTGATAAAATTAAAATATATTTTGAAAAATACTATAAAAAGAGGTTAAATATTCAAGTTCAAAATATTTTAAATGCTTTTTACTAATTTATTTTCTTGTAGACATATAAATATTATATTAAATGAAATCACATGAAGAAAACGTAATAACCTACCTAATAATAGTTAAAATTTAGAAATAAATAATTTATCTTTTGAACTTCAATAACATAAACAAAATCATATTAACAAGATTCAAGACAACAATATTTAATTATTTTATTACAGTAAATGAGAAATCTTTGCGATAGTAAAATTACATTTATAAAAATAATTATATAAAAAATAATAAAAACTAGTATTTTATATAATAAAAATAAACTACAAATTAAATATTTAAAAAATAAAAATTATCAGATAATTTGATACACTATTTACTAAAATTGTTCAAAGAAAAATAAAAATGTTGATAAAATAAAAAATACATTTTTAAAGACATTTTTGCTTCAAATATAAAGAATAATTGAAATTGTTCAAAAGATAATGAAAATTATTTTAGTAAAATAAAAAGTTAAGAATCAAATATAATAATAAAAAATTATATTATTTAGTAAATAAAATATTTATATAATTAAACATTTGAAATTAAGAATAAAACCTTTTTATATAAAAATAATAAACAATAAATAAAAGTATTAAAAAAGTTAAATATAAAACTTAAATTTTATTTTATTAACTAAAATTGATAATATATCATTTTAACATAAAAAAAATGTATTTAATATTGTGATAAAAAAGAAAATACTTTAAAAGTACATGTGAATTTTGTAAGAATAGAACAAGTTAAATATTTAAAAAAAAATATATATATATATATATATATATATATATATATATATATATATATATATATATATATATATATAAATA
>Ga0214542_1000220_pt1 | contig 92323 bp, 65 predicted proteins | sample CNSS1metaG_FD_160096 | JGI IMG/M metagenome (GOLD analysis project Ga0214542, IMG submission 160096) | Root nodule microbial communities from cowpea collected in UCLA plant growth center, Los Angeles, California, USA - CNSS1 | ecosystem: Host-associated > Plants > Roots > Nodule | place: USA... | reverse complement strand
AATTCTTCAAACTCAAAATATTTCCTTATTGATTTCACAACATCATAACCCCTGGGCTCTCTAACACTAACTTATTTTATTTAATTTTGATATAAAAAAATAAAAAAATAGAAATTATTAAAATTGTGAATACGGTTATAATATTAGCACAACCCATATTTTTCAATATATCTTTAACTAAAATGAAACAACAAAATAATAACTTCCACATGATAAAATATAAAGAATCCAAAATTTCTCTATAATGCCAAGACATCCAATGAAAATTACTAACCCCGTAAAAATTTGCAGCCATACCATATATCTTTGAAAGAAAACCAAATTCGTACTTATACTTATAATAAAGCCACTGCAATCTATTTGGCCACACATCAACTCATAAAAACAATCACCATTTACCATCCAATCAAATGAGTTTATTGGACATCTTTTACCAAAACTCCAGCCGCAAAGAACACATTGGTAAACTAGAATAATATTACTTAAATATTAAGGGGTATTCAATCTGCCATGTTAAAACAATTCCCCATTTGATTAGAATCTTCACATCCCCGGGACATAAAACTTGAATGCCCCAGTCCCTAAAGAAAATCCCCTTTTGTACCATTTCATATAAAATGGAAAAGAAACAAAATAAACATAAGCAACACGATGACACATCAGTTATGCACGTTCGTTGCTTAGAACCCACTCGTAAATCTATTCGTACTAACCCAAAAATAAAACCAAATTACCAATCTTCTAATGGCAATCTGCTTTTAAACTTTAATAAGAAAACCCATTCCAGAAAAAAATATGGTAGCTCCTTTACGCCAAGCAATATTCGAACCAACAATACGAAATCTAAAAGAAACCATACGAAATATGGAGTAGGCATCTTATTGAGAAAAAGTGCAGTAAAACTACACCAGTATAACAATATAAAATCACAAGAACTCCCTTTACCGGTTTACACAGAAAATAAAAGATATTCAAACATTTTGAATGTGTTCATACAAGGAGCAAACAACAAGAATCATGCATCAAACCACAGAAGAGAAAAGAAACAAGTTTAGCTTCCTCTAACCTGGATTCCTTGCTTAAAAATTAACTAATTGAGAGCTTCCCTTTTTTTTATCACCAATGGTCTCCTTAATGCTCCTCCATTTCAACTTTTCCTTTCACCCAAGAACCACCAATTCTCTATGAATTTTCACTCCTCACAATGCTCTATAATGGTAAACTCAGAAACCCTTCTTATCTCTTCTAATTGGCTTTTCAATTAGGACTTAATGGTGGTTAATAGACTAAAAACGAAAAAAAGAGTTTAATGGTGATGATAATTGTCATTCAAGAACCATTATTGAGTTGTTTTTCAGCCCCCCATTGGTTGCCCATTGTCAGCTAGGGTTTCTTTGCCCTTTCACATTCATGCCAAAGATAATTTTGGCAAAAATAAAATTTAATTTAAAGCCACCAAGATTTGAACACATACCCATGCCAATGACAAATCAATACACAACCATTTATCAAATTTATGTTTCATGATAATTTATGAAATCCTAAGATTATATCATCATCCAACCATGATCAAGCATACAAAATAATAATAATAATAATAATAATAATAATAATAATAATAATAATAATAATTAAAAAAATGCATAGTTGGCATACATGGGACATGAACCCAATTCCTCTCACATAACCAAGTACTCTCAACCACTTGAACTAGTATTTTTCCAAACACCTTAATCAATAATTAATACTATAAAGGCTCTCCCTACCCGCATTTATTAATTAATTAATTATTTAATTAATTAAATTTCACGGGTCTTACAGTTGAAGAGTCTATGCATGTTGTATTTGATGAAACTAGCCCAAAGTTGCAAGATCAAGTGCCAAAGAATGCAGATGAAGAAGATCTACTTGCCCAAGGATTGGATCCAGCCTAAAGGTTTATCAAACGACAACATCATACGTGATATCAAACAGGGAGTATCTACTAGACGTAGGATTGTATTTTGTGAACATGTTGCTTTTGTATCTCAAATTGAACCTAAAAATGTGAATGATGCTTTGAATGATAGTAATTGGATTGTTGTTATGCAAGATGAACTTAATCAATTCATAAGAAATGATGTGTGGTTTCTAGTGTCAAAAACTAATGATATGAATATAATATGAACCAAATGGGTTTTTAGAAACAAAATGCATGAAGATGGTAATATAGTAAGAAACAAAGCTAGACTAGTTGCGAGATTACTCTTAGCATATAATCAAGAAGAAGACATTGATTTTGATGAAACTTATGCACCTGTAGCTAGGCTAGAAGTTGCGAGATTACTCTTAGCATATGCTTGCATGTGTAACTTTAAATTGCATCAAATGGATGTGAAAAGTGCATTCTTGAATGGTTTCCTAAATGAAGAAGTGTATGTATCACAACCTCCTGGATTTAAGGATCATCTCTATCCTAACCATGTTTTCAAAATTAAAAAGGACTTATATGGTTTGAAACAAGCACTAAGACAATGGTATGAAAGGCTAAGCAATTTTCTTTTATCAAAACACTCTTCATTAGAAAACATGATAATGATGTTATACATGTTCAAGTGTATGTTGATGATATCATCTTTGGTTCAAATAATAAGACATTGTGTGAAGAGTTTGTTGCAGCTATGCAGGGAAAATTTGAGATGTCCATGATGGGTGAGCTTACCTACTTTCTAGGGCTGCAAGTCAAGCAACTTAAGCATGGAACATTTTTAAATCAATCAAAATACTATTTTGACTTGTTGAAAAAGTTCAAAATGGAGGATTGCAAAGAAGTTGCCACTCCAATTGCAACAAATTGCCTTATGGATGCAAATGAGGTTAGCCAACCAGTGGATTCAACCAAATATAGAGGGTTGATTGGATCTTTGTTCTATCTTATAGCAAGTGGGCCAGATATTTAGTTTGGAGTATGCTTCTGTGCTAGGTTCCAAGCAAATCCAAAGGAATCACACTTTAAGGCTGCAAAAAGGATTCTAAAGTACCTTAAAGGAACAACCAATGTTGGTTTATATATCCATGTGATTCTAACATAAATCTTAGTGGCTTTTTAGATTCGGACTATGCAGGGTGCAAATTGGATAGGAAAAGCACAAGTGGAACTTGCCATTTGCTTGGATCAAGTCTAATATCATGGAATAGTAAAAAGTAAGCATGTGTGGCACTCTCCACTATTGAAGCTGAGTATATTGCTGCTGGACATGGCTGTGCACAAATCATATGGTTGAAGTATCAACTTTTGGACTATGGTGTAAGGCTAAGCAAGGTACCTTTGTATTGTGATAATACTAGTTCCATCAACTTAACCAAGAATCCAATACAACATTCTAAAACCAAGAATATAGAAATTAGGCATCATTTCATTCGTGATCATGTTCAAAAAGGAGATTGTGAAATTAAATTTGTTAAAACTGAAAATCAATTGGTGGATTTGTTTACAAAACCATTAGCTAGATATAGGTTTAACAAGCTAAGAACTGAACTAGGCATATTAGACATCAAGAATGTGATCTAATGTGTTTTTAGCATGTTAATCTTATGTATTCATGCATTGCTTTCATAAAAATCAGCTGTTGTATGCAAAAATTGAAAACTATTATATTTAACCTATTGATTTTTAATTTTAACGTGTTGATTTCACTTAAATCTGCCTCTGATTGCATAATTCATGATTTGTCAACCTGTTGATTCTGTCTTTCAACATGTTTATTTCACTTAAATTGCCACTGAATGATGAAAAATTGATCTGCTATGGTTTTTAATCTACTATTTTCATAATTCAGTATGTCGATTTCATTAAAAATGAATCTAGAAAAATGAAGTTCAATTTTATGATTTTCAGTTGATTGATTTTCAAAATCAGTCAGCTGATTTCACTTAACCAGATTTTGATTTTAATCTTTGAGGCTCTAACATTGTTTTAATCGACTTTCTATTTTTCAACGTGTTGATTTTACTTAAAATGTGCATTTACTCACGAATTGAATTATTAAGTTGACCCAGTCAAGGGAAACATCTTTTTGTCAGGTACTATTTGCTCTTAATTGCCCATTTCATCAGCCATGTGTTGCTTTTACTGATTGTTTGACCAAAAAGCATGTTTAGTGTACAATTCCAATGTGCATGCAGCTCACATGATCTGAACTGATTAACTCACTCATAAAAACACATTGAAAACATCATGAATGCATGAGATACTATTTTAGTCTGCATTAAACTGGTTTTGGTAACCTAAAACAAATTAATTAGGAAAATCTGCACCATTTAATCAACTGTTTCTAAAAATCAGCTTGTTTAATTATAAATACTGCACTTGTATTGTTGCATTTGCATCATACTTCTCTTAGAAATAGCCATACGCACACTCATCATGGCTCGTCGTCAATAAAAAGCTATCCAATCTGATGATGAATACTCCACTCCTCCTACCCCAAGGTCTCCAAATCACGAAAGTCATAGGAGAATTGAAGCATGGTTTGAGGATCATGAGGACAACATTCAAGTGTTCCTCATTGAGATGAATAGGAAGCATATCAACATTCCTAAGGTGTTAAGATTCTCATGGTTGAGGGCTGAAGGCTTTGAGAGCCTATTCCAACAACTCAAGAATCAAAAGTTGAAGTTCTTCCTTGAACTTTCAGGAAAAATCTATCCAGACTTGGTGAAGGTGTTTTTCACCAACTTGGAGTTCAAAAATGATGTGTTGCTGTCAAGCATCAAGGGTGTTCGAATGAAGATCAACAAAAAGGCTTGGAAAGATGTGGTTGGACTCAAATCAAGAGGTGTGCAACTGGGGCTGTTCCAGAATTCAACAAGATGCAATACTATGGTCAATGCTTGAGGAATCCTGCTGCTGAAATCAAGCACTTCCATGTTGAGAGGATGGTGCTGAACCAGTTGCATGAGCTCAATGTGTCCTAACATACACATCACAACTACTGCAATGAGAGGTTCAATGCATTGGATGGCCAAATCCATGATATCCATGACATGCTGAACTTTTTCCAGACCAGAAATGATCCTTAGGATGATTGAGTGTGTTGGTTGTTTAAGATCATGCATTGCATCCATGTGTTTGTGCTTTTTTCAGTTTCAACTCTATTAGTTTCAATTGGTTGTTTTTCGTTTCAGTCGGCTGATTATATCAACTTTATGATTTTTCTTCTCTATTTCAGTTTTTGTTTGTTGTATTATGTTCAAATATTAATGAAAGGATATGCAATGCTTGTTCTCTTTATGCATTTGTTCTGTTTGATGAATCCAAAAGGGGAGAAAAATTGGAAATTGGAAAATGGATAATTGATCACATTGAACTAAGCATTAAAATTGGAATCAATAATCAAATCTGAATTTGGATCCATATTATTGATAGGGGGAGCAGGTGTATAGGTGTGTGCTTGCTAGCTTGTGTGCATTGCTACTGTAAATGTTTTTCAGGTTCACAAGTTTCATGCTAAGGTATCACTTCATCAATTTAATGGTATCCAACAAATGAAAGCATTTTGCAATGGAAGATAGAAGAAGATAAATGGAAGAAGATAGAGGTTGGCTTCATCAAATCAGGGGAAGATTGTTGACATGAGAAGCCAAGGTGGTTTGCTTCTTAAAGATTTGATGAAGATTTAATGAAGCTCTTTTGAACTATCTTGAAGCCATTACCATTGGAATGAAGCCTACATTGATGAAGGAAAGGAGATTTGATGATATCCATGTTGATCAAGGCTGGAATTTGTGCTCTCCACATAGTTATATCATTAAGAAAGTGTATTTGAATTTTGTAATTCATATCGTAGACCTTGTAGCATTAGTTAGATGTATTTGATCTTAGGTGTGTCTTTTAATATGTTGAATGGCTTTTCAACAAGTTAAAATGTCTCTTTTAATATGTTGAATGGTTTTGTAACAGGTTAAAAGGTTGGCTACAATAGTCTTAACCTGCAACAAATTCATTCTCTCGAATCCATTCATCTACCTCGTCCAGAGTTGCTTTACCGTTGAACTTTGGCGATTTGAGATACATGAATTCATTCATACTATTATGCTGCACTGGTGCGTGGACTACACAATTAAGAGTCACACAACATCAACTAGACGAGCTCACTCCCCACATTCCCAAAGTTTTTTGGAAAACCATGCTCTGATACCAAAATGTAACACCCTAATTTTGGGACGTCACAGAACGTTATAAAATTTTTGCAATTAGCGAAAAAGGAATTAACATTGAAAATGTATTAATAAAAACTTTTAATTTAATTTAAATTACATAGTTCAAACCGTCACTTTGTCAAAAACTTTCAATAACATTTGTGACCAAAAGAAAATTACATAATTTTTAGTATCTGATTTAAAACTTCCATTATCTCGTCGATCTACTCCATGCCAAAAGCATCTGCATTATCATCTGCTCCCGTATAACACACACGTTATACGATCATCACACATAGAACAAACACACAAACAAATAGGGGTAAGCTAACCATAAACAATGATATTCATAAAAGAAATTCATAAAAAAATATGTTCAATAATACTCAACGTCACATTCAATTAACACGAAAATATTATGATCACAATCCATCCTTGGTTTGAACACACATACCCCAAATCAAAAAAAATCATCCTAAACCAAACATAGCATCATATTCATTAAAAATCTTCAAACATAGTGATCATAATCAAGCTTTGGTTTTTCCCACAACATTATCTAGTTTCCTAGAATAGATGGTTCGATGTGTCCCACTATCGCAGCTAGACTGTCTCCCTTATTCCTCAAGGAATTATGAGTAAAAATGTTGATGCATCGCACATCGAGCACTATACTCGCAACAAGCCGAAATAAGTTGAAACATCTTTCCCCTCCCCATTGCTTCACACAGGCGAGAGGGTACAACACTCGAACCAATCCTCAATCACTGCTTCACATAGGCAAAGAGGACCCCTTTCCACTGCTTCACACAAGCGAAAGAGTCTTCACTGGGTTCCTAGGTATGGAAAACCTTACACAATATTTAATTCTACCAAGAGCTTTCAAACAAGGCAAAACACTCCCAACATGCAACCCATGAGAATTATATATTGCCAACAAAATATAAACCATCACATCATGCATGGGAAAATAAACCATAATATAAACCCATCAACTTATTAAATAATACATTCATACAATGAACCCAACGAGTGACATTCATTCAAACACCATATAACATCACACACAAGTAATTATGCTTAAACCACCACTTAAACTACATAACCATGCAACCTATACAAACCAAGAAAAACCCCCAATCACATAACCCATTTATTCACATCACTCTGCCACTGTGAATCACAACCTTGCACACCTTCATGCCTCAACATTCTCACTTACATCTCTCTCTCTTGGAAAATAACTAATTCTTATAATTTTTATCTAATCCAACTTAACAACACATTATGCAAATGATTTGGGATTTAAGAAATAAAACTATAGCTTGTGTAAAACTCCAAAAAATTATGTATTTACATTCAAATTAAATATGATTGAATCAAGAATAAAATGCAACAAAAACCAACTTAATTGAATAACTATAGAGAAATTTATGCACCAAACAAGCAACAAAGGTCAACATTGTCAATAATCAAACTATAAGGACCTTGCGATAAACACTACTCTCATTATATAGCTCCGATTCAAAATCCGACCGGGTAAAATCAAGAACTATGTGTTAAGGATCAACTGTTAAAATTTCAGCTTGATCCAACGATTAACGAAGTAGAAATCGTCATTTTACGAAAAGTGTGCAGTGTAGAAAAATGATAAAAAAATGAACCAAGCAATTGATGGAGGTTTTAAAACGAGAATGAGAAAAAGAACTGCCTGCACCATGATTGGAAAACAACTAATCCAATCAAAATGCACACCATAGAACCCTTGGAACCATCACTCCATCACCTATTACAAGACTACAACCCCTTTAAGTTGCATGCGATAAAGAACAAAACAATAGTTATGCCTGCACATGGTTAAAATGAATGGAAACACAAACACAGGTCTATAAAAAACAAACGAGAATAAAACAAGGTCAAATCAAGAAATCTAATTGCAGTCCATGGGTTTCATAATAGAATGTGTGCAGCAGGGTTTTATGAATGAAAAAAAAATATAAAGAACCAAGACAGAATTTAGGACCAGCTTCATTCATCAAGCAACAAGAAGAGAAGAAAACAAGATTGGCTTCCCCTACACTACACATGCATGCTTTTCCCATTCCATCCATCAAACAAACAACAAAAGAAAGCAAGGTTGGCTTCCCCTACACATGCATGCTTTTCAAGTTTTATTCATCAAGCAAACAAAATAAAGAGAAGAAATAAGGTAAAACTTCAAACACAACAGAAAACAAAGTTAACTTCCCTTACCTCATGGTCTCTTTGCTACGCGTTTCTTCACTCCTAGTCTTCTCTTTCACTCTCCATGTTTCTCTCGTTTCTCCAACTCTCCTTTTCTCCCTCTCAAAACCCTAATATTTAAAACTACATTTATCTCCTATTATTCCTAGCCTTTTCTATTTAATTTTAAAAATAAAATATATCATTTGGTCGCTTTTATTCTCTTAAAATATTCATAATATAGCAACAACAAAAAAATCAAATAAGAGAAACAGAAAAATAAAAGAAACAAGTGAATCTACCAACCAACTAAAAATGTGTGATATAATATGATGAAGTGGGTTCATTCCAAACCATCCTTGCACAATCGTGAATGAGGAGAGAGAAACTTAATTTGGACAAGTTTCGTGGCCCCCACAACTTAAATGAGAAGGAAAAATAAATACAATTTAACCATTTTAATGCTGCTTGGAATCAAACCCTGGTACCCTTGCGCAACAATGCACACATTAACCACCAAGCCAAATGTTTTCTCATGATATAATACGCACCAATTAGTTATATACACATATCCCCAACCTTAAATATAATATTAAAGTTAAAAATAAATAAAACAATAACTTACATCACTTAAATAATTATTATAAATACATAACTTAAATCACTCAAATAATAATTATTTCATAATTTAATAACCTAAATAAATTAAATAAATCAACAATATTAATCAAGCCATTAATTTTTCCCATGTGTTTCCCTTTAGTCTAATTTTTTTTTCTCGAGTCTTACATCACTTGCAAAGTGCTTGATTGTGGTTTGTATTGGCATACCATCTTCAAGGATGAGTGGAAGGTTTGCAGCACCTATGAGCAATGTTAGAGAGATGGTGGATCCATCTCTTGGAGATGGTAGATGGCTCAACAAACTATGTTATTCTAGGAATATTTTGATGTCTGAGGCATATATTTCATTGGTTTTTTCCTTGTCTCTTTTGGCTTTCCTACATTCTACTTATTATTGATTATCTTTTAAAGTGAAGGGGGGAGCCAAAGCCACTAAGACTAACGATGTTTGGTTGTTGTGGATTTTTTTAGATCTAACAAGTTTTGCAGGTTTGGAGTACCTCGAGCCATTATCAATGATCAGGGTACAAACTTTTGCAACAAATCCTTGCAGGCTTTGCTAAAAAAGTATGAGGTTGTGCACAAGATTTCTACACCTTATCACTCCTAAACTAATGTGGCAAGCCAAAATTTCAAATAGAGAGAAAACACTTGGGGCACTTAGAAATGCTTACGGTGTACCTATAGGGATATCTCCTTATCGGGTTGTCTTTTGGAAGCATGTCACCTCCCGATGGAGATAGAGCATTGAGCCTACAATGTGGTGAAGTCCTACAATTTCTCTATTGACCATACTAGGGAGGAAAGGAAGCTTCAAATGAATGAATATGATAAGATCCTTTTAGTACCTTACGAGAACTCCATGCAAGATTTGCTCAAACAGTATGTGGCTGTGTAGAAGATTTCTACTCCCTATAGCCCCCAAAGTAATGGGCAAGCCGAGATTTCAAATAAATTGGAAAAGATTGTGCACAATAATAAGGATTTGAGCAGCAAATTAGAGAGTGCTCTTTGGGCATATAGGAGTGCTTATAAGACACCTATAGGGATTTCTCCTTATTGAGTTGTCTTTCGGAAAGCATGTCACCTCCTAGTGGAGATAGAGCATCGAGCCTACTGGCTTGTGAAGATTGTAATTTCTCTTTTGACCAAGATGGGGAGGAAAGGAAGTTTCAAATGAATGAATTGTATGAGATCCAATTGGAAGCCTATTAGAACACTAAATTCTACAAGGAGAAAACTAAGAAATTCCATGACAACTTGATGGTAGAAAGGAGTTTATGATTGGAGACAAAGTGTTGTTATATAACTCTAGGCTTAGTCTCATAGGTGGTAAGCTTCAATCTTAGTGGATTGACCCTTTTGTTGTAACTAATGTTTTTCTTTATGGTACAGTTGAGATCAAAAGTTAATCCATAGGTAAGAGCTTTAAAGTCAATGGGCATTGTCTAAAGCCATTCCTAAACAATCCTTCTTTGGTGGATACGGTCGTGAAGGAGACTTCCCTACTTGACCGTGTGAGACTCGGGACGAACTTGGAATATGCTAGGTAAAATTAAAAAGTGATTAAAGTTTCTATTTATCTAATTTAAATAATTATGGTTTGTGGAGTATAAGTGTTTTAATATTTATCACCAGTGCAGTAAGGGCTTTCTGCCCCGGTTATTTTTCACATTTTGCCTTGGGTCTGGAACTGAGGCATATTGGGGCGAGGCCAAAAGGTGGCTTTTGGCCTCAGTTATCACTCGAAGCCATAGACACAGTTTTATGCCTCGGTTGTTTTGAAACCGGTGCCATATACACAGCTTTCTGCCTCGGGTCAGTTAGGACCGAGGCCATAAGTGATAAATATTTTTCTTACGTTCCAGTCCCATACCCACCACATGATTTCTATCGCACAACTTCTGCACCAGAATCATCAATGTCCCCAGGTCTTGAGATTTTCCCTGTCACATCCAACTATCAATGTGGTTCCTCTAACTACTCTCACAAATCCTCTAGATGGGTTTGAAGATCCCTATTGGTCAAATTTATCGAGTATTGTGGTCTCCCACAACCCTTTTCTTAATTGAATCTTGTGTCATTCTCTAGATCTAAGAACTCTAAGGCCAAGGAAGGGCATGGATTGGGTGGAGTTCGGGGAGAGTTTCTTGACGAGCTTGATCTCGAGACGCATGGCGGTGGAGGAGGAGGCGGAGTACTCGGAGGGGATGGCGACGGCGCTGCAGAGGTCGCGGAGGAGGAGGGAGAGGTCGAGGGCGAAGGTGATGCGGTCATCGTTGTTGCTGGAGATGCGGTTGACGCCGTTTTCGGTGACGAAAGCCTTGAATTTCATGGCGGAAATGATTTCAATGGAGAAATTGAAAAGTTGAGTGAATGAATGAAGAGAGTGAAGAACTTTGCGTCTGTTTTTGGTAGGAAAATTGATTCAATTTAGTGGTTTATTTTTTGGGGAAAACAAAATGGGAATGGAGAGAGTGTGAGAAGACTTACGCTCTGAAGGCCCGGGGTTAATGCCATTGCTGCCATCGTTGGGACGCTTCCAGAACGCTGTTGGTGTTGTCGGAATGCCGCCGGAAGAATGTTGGAACGACGCTGCAATGATGGAGCTCGAACTACAATTGCCGGAAAAAAATTGAGACCGCGTGAGAGAGAGAGCGCGTGAGAGAGAGCAATAGAGAGAGGAACCCTATGGAGGCGCTGGCGCGGGGAGGAAGAAGGGTTCGCGAATTTCAAACCCTAAATAAACCCTATGGCTTCGGTTGTTAGAGGAACCGAAGCCATTGACCCCCTTTTGGCACCGGGTCTCCTTGGACCGAGGCCTATACCCTGACTTCCAGCCACTTTTTGGCTTTGGGTCCTATTGGACCGTGGTCTATACCCCTCTTTGGCACCGGTTTTGAGCGAACTGCGGCCTATACCCCTCTTTGGCTCCGGGTATTTGGAGAACCGAGGCCTTAAACTTGGCTCTAATTGCAAAAATACCACCGCGCCATTATATGCTTCGGTTCCTGGCCAACCGAGGTATATAAGGCGAGGTAAAATAGGAATTCTACACTAGTGTATATTGCATGATATATCATGAGAAGGTGTGTAGCCTAGTGGCTAGCGTAACTTGATGTGCTATGCGAGGTCTTGGGTTCAAAACTGGTTGGTCGAGTTTTGACTTGTGTTGATTTTAAAATTCAAATTTTTCTCCTTTAAGGAGTGGGGCCCATGTAACATGAATTGGTTTGGTGTTTCAGTCACGTAAAGGATCGAGTTTTTTCTCTTTCTGTTTCTTTCTTTTCTATCTTTTGGAATTGAGTTAAATGATAAAAAAAATAAAAGGGCTAAAGAAATAATTCAAATTTAGAGAATCTTAACTGAATGATTTTGTGGGATTAGATAAAGCCAAACCCTAGAAGTTTTTTTACAAAAAAGGGTTAGGGCGGGAGAAAGAAAAGAGAAGAAGAGTGCAAGTTGGAGTTTTTTTTTTCACTGGCTGGGGTAGAGAAGAGGAGCAATCCAGAGAGACCCATTAGGTAGCGGAAGCCAACTTTGTTTTCTTCTCTTGTTTTGTTTGCTTGATGAATGAAACTTGAAGAGTATGCATGTGTAGTCTAGGTGAAGCTGAATTTATGTTTTGGTTTGTCTGTAGCTTAATCTTGTTGTTTATCATGTGGTATACATGTTTTCTGTTTATTCTTTCGCTTTTGTTGGTGATGAATGTGATGCGTGTTTTGGGTGCTAGGAATTCTCGTGTGGGTTGCTCTTGTATTCGTGTTCAGGGATGCAGTTGTTTAGTGTTTTCGTTCAGGGTTGGCAGCGTGTGAATCCATGTTGCAGTACAGACTCATATGGTTTCTTTTCTTTTGAGTTGAGGGTGCAGACCATCACATGGGAGTATGAGTTAAATGGGTTCATGAGTTCTCGGGGTTAGTACTTTGTTTTTTTTATGTTGAGCATGAGAGAGTGGTGATACGCATAGGTTTGGAGAGTGTAGTTTCTTAGGTGATGCAACGGTGAAATAGATGAAAGGTGTGTTGCTCTCGTTTGGCTGCATTTGCTAGAGTGGAACCTTGGCATGGAATCAGAGACATGGTGCATGGCAGTTTCACGAGGAGAGTAAGAAAGTTAGTGGTGCTACGAACATGAATGCTGGTTCAAGGGAGGTTGTGTTTAAGTTTTGGAGAACCGATTGGTTCGAGCACGGGACATATGTGTTATTATGCAAAGTTGGTTCAGAAGTGGATGGCGTCCGCCTATGTTGAGGGTTGCGTTTCCAGAGGAGTGGCTGTTGGCGTCTTGGTGACGTGCAGTGTCCATGGATGTAGGTTCACGGTGCAACTTAGGTTCATGGTGCAACAGTAGGTTCATGGTGCAGTAGTAGGTTCACGGTGTAGTAGTTTTTGTTTGCATGGGTTCACGTGTTGGTTCTTTTTGTTTCTTCTTTTGGCTTACCTCTCATAAGTAATTGTATAAATAAGGTTGTCTCATTTCCATTTTTTTTCAATATGCGTAACTTCTCTTGATTAGATGAGGGATAAGGAAAGTAACGTTTGCATGTTCACGGGAATTCACTTTTCTTTCCTCCTTCTGAATTCTTTTTGTCTATTTATTCTCTTTTTCCATCCTTTATGTGTCAGGGTCTATGCAAATCAACCACCAATTATCTTTTGAAACAAATTCTTTTTCTTATTTTAATTTTCACATGGGGGGTCATATTGAATTTTTGGTGCAGACCGTGTCATGAGTAGTGAAGTAACATTTCGTGTTTAGTTTTTTTTGCCTTGTTTTGATGAGACTTCTCTGTTTTCCTTTTTACTAATGGTGCAAGTTTTACTTCCTTTTCACACCACATGCAAAGTATTTTATCTTACATATTCTTTTACTTGTCATCCGTGCTGCAACAAGTGTTTGTATGATATCAATTTTTCTCTCTGTCCTTTTGCTTAGCTTTTCACGTGAATATGGTGCAAAATCATTAGCCTTTCTCTTTCTTCTTTTAAGTTTTGATATAGTGCATAAAAAAAAGGTTGGGTGCAGCGTGTGTTAAATTGTATAAGCTATTCTTTTTCCTCTTCAGAAAAGATAACATCTATTTATTTTTCTACTCTTTTAAAAAAAGGTTTAGGTGCAGGTGGTAGTAATTCATTCTATTTCTTTCCCATGCATTTTACTAAATATTTGGTGTGTATTAAATACATGTGTGATACATGAATTTTGGTGTGGTTATGAGACTTTATTTTTCAAGCATGATGTGATGGTATGTATTTGGTTGGCAATAAGTAATTCTCATGTGTTGCATGTTGGGAGTGTTTGCCTTGCTTGAAAGCTCTTGTTGGAATTAAGTGTTGTATGAGGTTTTCCGTACCTAGGAACCCAGTAAAGACTCTTTCGCTTGTGTGAAGTAGTGGAAAGGGGTCCTCTTTGCCTGTGTGAAGCAGTGGTAGAGGATTGGTTCGAGTGTTGTACCCTCTTGCCTGTGTCAAGCAGTGGAGAAGGGAAAGATGTTTCACCTTATTTCGGCTCGTTGCGAGTATACTGCCCGATGTGTGATGCATCGAAGTGTTTACTCATAATTCCTTGAGGAATAAGGAAGACAGTCTGGCTGTGATAGTGGGACACATCGAACCATCTGTTCTAGGAAACATGTCCATAATTCCAAAGTTTGATTATGATCACTATGTTGAAGATTTTAGATGAATGTGATGCTATGTTTGGTTTGGTATGATTGTTTGGATTTTGGGGTTTGTATGTTCAAACCAAGGATTGATTTTGATCATGATGCTTAAGTGTCATTTAGTGTGATGTTGAGTATTTATGGACATGTTTTATTTTCAAGATTCTTTTATATATCATTGTTTATGGTTAGCTTACCCCTATTTGTTTGTTTGTGTGTTTGTTGCCTGTGCGAGGATCGTATAACGTGTGTGTTATACGGGAACATATGGTAATGCAGATGTTTCTGACTCAAAGTAGATTGCGGAGAGGATGGAATGAACTCATGGGGGATTATTAATTAATTAGTTAATTTCAATCAAACAGTGAAAACTATGAAAATTTCTTTTGCTTTCTAGTATTCTATTGGAACTTTGTTTTTTATTATTACTATTTTAATGGAAGTATTGGATTTCCTATTTTACATTTAAGTTTTAAGTTTCTTTTAAGAGTCTTTGTGTGACATAATCGTTTTACTTTCAAACAAAAAGGAACAATGATAGCTTCTTGTGGCATCCTAAATTTGGGGTGTTACAGACCCCACTTGTCCTTCACCATGACTCAAAGAGTTTTCTTTGTCCTTCCTTATTTTTGTTACACTTGTCCAATTCCATCTGTTGATATTTGTTTGCCTGATCTTCTTGTTTGTGCCACATTTGGACTATGTGTAGTTTAAGTATGGGGGGAGACTACCCATTTTTGGAGTTTTGATTCATGTGTTTTGTAAAAAAATATTTTGTATGTGTGTCTTTGTTCTTGTGAAAGTTTTGTACTATATGGGCACTTGCTTCACTCTGGGGGATATGAGTTGTTTGATGTCACATGACTGAATTCTTACTTTTCTCTGCATTTCAAGTTTTTTTTAGATAGATTTATCCTATGTAAGATTTTGAGCTAGTCTTTATTCTTTCTTGTCTGTTATGCCTTTTGTTTGCTTGCACATTGGTCTTGGCTTGACTCTTCTGACACATCTTGATTCACATGCATGTTGGGAGATGATTTGGGCAATTTTGTTTTGATGAGCCTCTAACCAGATGAGCCTACCTTGAATTGTTCCATTTGATAGCTCATTTTAGCTTGTTTACTCCATTTCATTGTGTTGTAGCTCATTATAAGCCCTTAGCCAGAAAAACCATGATTGATCCAACCTTAGGAAACTTTTGAGCTTTGGAATTGTTTTGGGAATGGTTGCTTAAATAGAGACATGCACGGGAAAAAAACAAATAGAGAATGTAAAAATTTCAAAGCTCCCAAATTTCCTAAGGTAGGATCAATCATGACTTTTCATGCTAAGGGCTTGTAATGAGCTATAAGACAATGAAACAGGGTAAATAGGATCAAAGGGGCTATCAAAGAAAACAGTTCACGGTAGGCTCATCTGGCTAGAGGCTCAATAGAACAAAAATGCCTAGATCATCTCCAAACATACAGGTGAATTAAGAAGTATAAAAAATAGTCAAGCCATGGTCACTATGTAAGCAATGAAGAGGCATAATACACAAAAAATGAATAATGATTGGCTGAAACCTCACAAAGAGTAAATGTATCTCAAAAAATAACTTGACATGTAGAGAAAGGCGAGAATTTCACTACACAAAATACAAGCAACTCAAAGTAGGTTTTGTCCCACACCAAACTACACATTGTCCCAATGTGGCACAGACATTAATATCAAATAATCAAATATCAGTAGATGGAATATGATAAATGTAACAAAGGTAAGGAAGAAAGAAAAAGGACTCCTTGAGTCATGGTGGGAGAAGAGAAGTGGTGTCAAGCAAGGAAGTCTCCTCCATAACTGTCTCCATAAAAAAAGATTGTTGAGGAATGACTTCAAACGATGCTCATTAACCTTGAAGCTTTTATCCGTGGATTCGCTTTTGATCTCAACTACACCATAAGGGAAAACGTTAGTTACAACAGAAGAACCAATCCACTTTGACCAAAGTTTACTATCCATGAGACCAAGCTTGAAGTTATACAACAACTCTTTGTCTCTAACCACAAACTCCTTTCTAGCTAAGAAGTTGTCATGAATTTCTTGGTTTTCTCCTTGTAGAAATTAGAGTTCTCGTAGGCTTCTAATCATATCTCATCCCACTCATTTATCTGAAGCATCATTTCCTCCCTATCTTTGTCAAGAGAGAGATTGTAGAACTTCACAGCCCAGTAGACTTAGTGCTCTATCTTTACAAGAAGGTTACATGCTTTACTAAAGACAACCAAATAAGGAGGCATCCCTATAGGTGCCTTATAAGTGGTCATATGCACCCAAAGATCATCCACCGATCTATTGCTCCAATCCTTCATGTTAGGCTTTACAATCTTCTCCAAGATCCTCTTAATCTCTATATTTGAAATCTTGGCTTGCCCATTAGTTTGGAGGTGATATGGTGTGGAGATCTTGTGCACAACCCTATACCTTTTTACCAAAGCTTGCATGGATCTGTTGCAAAAGTGTGTTCCCTAATTACTAACAATAGTTCGTGGTACTTCGAACCTGCAAAATATGTTAGATCTAATATAGTCCACAACAACACAAGCATTGTTAGTCTTGATGGCTTTAGCTTCCACCCAGTTTGCAACAAATTAAACAACAAGTAGAATGTAGGAGAAGCAAAAAAATACAGGGAAGAGCCATGAAATCTATACCTCAAACATAAAAAACTTCACAGAATAGCATAGGTTGCTAGGGCATCTGTTGTTTTCAAGAAATGGATCCACCAACTCCTTGACATTTATCACAAGTACTGCAAACCCTCCACCTATTCTTGAAGATGGTTGGCCAATACAAACATAAGTAACAAGATAATTAACAATATTTGCAAACCAATTGGGAGAAGATTTAGAGATGGTGAACAAACTCTCATCGGGAAAGTCATCCTAGATTGGTGAAGCGTCATCAGCAAACCTCTCAATTTAGTTAAGGTGGTCTGCCACTAAATTTTGTGCTTCGCTCTTATCACGGATGTTTAAGTCAAACTCTTAGAGCTAGAGCATCCATCTAATTAGCCAAGGCTTTGATTTGTTAGCATAAGTGACCTTGATGCATGAATTTGATGAAGCAAGTGCATGAGATCATATGAGGTTGATGAGGAATTGATGAAGATGCATTGAGGATCAAGATATAGATCTACTAAATCTGGAATTGACTTGAAGATCATAGAGCTTGTACTTTGTATTTTATTTGTAAACCATATGACATGGGTTAGATGTTGTTTTGTCTTGGGTATGCCCTTTTTAGTCTATTAAAAAGGCAACAAAGGTAATCAAAAGAGGTACAATTCTAAATGAAGTGATTCAAGTAACACTCCTACTTTCTCTTGTTACCATCGTGGAAAACAAGGACATGTCAAAATTGAATGTCCAAACATTAACAAAGAAAAGGAGAAAAATGGTGATAGGAAAAAGGAGAAGAAGCCCAAGGAAAGACACGCCTACATTGTAACATCCCTGGCTACCCCTCCTCGCGCCCCAGAGGCTGTCAGGTTACTACAGCCCAATGCACCCCAACCCCTCACCCTTCTCCGTCCATTCATACTGGGTGGGTTGTTGCCAGTGGGAATCGAACCCCCAACCTGACCTTTAACACCTCTAGTTCACCAGCAGATGCTAACATCCCTGGCTACCCCTCCTCGGGCCCCAGAGGCTGTCAGGTTACTACAGCCCAATGCACCCCAACTGGTAGCATCTGCTGGTGAGCCAGAGGTGTTAAAGGTCAGGATGGGGGTTCGATTCCCATTGGCAACAACCCACCCAGTATGAATGGACGGAGAAGGGCGAGGGGTTGGGGTGCATTGGGCTGTAGTAACCTGACAGCCTCTAGGGCCCGAGGAGGGGTAGCCAGGGATGTTACACCTACATAGCTTGGGAAGACAATCATGATTCAACAAATAGCTCATCACAAGATGAAAGTGAAGAAGCAAACTTGTGCCTTCATGGCTGGATATGAGTCATCTTCATCACTGGCTAGAAAACATAGTGAATCAGCTAGAATCAGAATTAGCCGATTTAAAAATTGATTTCCAAAAATTGGACATGATTTATAGTAATTCAACCTATTGTTGTGAAAATCAACTAACTGCAAAACCTTGTGAAAACTGCACTGTTTTAAAAAATCAAGTTTTTAAAAATGTGTGCAAAATTCCAAGAGGGAAAGCAAACCTACAAGTTATTCTTGGCTCTCAAAATTGTGTTTTTGGAGAGGTTGGACTAGGTTACAACCTTGTTTTTTAAAAGAAAGCTAAGAAGTTTTCTAGTTTCTTTTCCAAAAGTGAGCCAAATGATATGCCATATATTTCTTGCAATTATTGTATGAAGAAAGGTCATGTTTATAAGAACTATTATTCAAGGAAATATGTTGTTCCTAAAGGGTTTATGAAATGGATCCTAAAAGGATAAAGAAAGGTGTAAACATGTTGGACCAAATCTATCAAAGGGTACCATGTAAATGTAATATTAATTTGTTTCCCAGGTCATAAAACAAGAAAAGAAGGACTTGTGGTACCTAGATAGTGGATGTTCAAGGCACATGACAAGTGACAAAACAAAATTTGCAAAGTTTGAGTTAAAGGATGAAGGCTTCGTGACTTATGGAGATAAAAATAAAGGAAAAATACTTGGAAATGGAGTCATAAGCAATGGATCATCATTCAACTAAAAAACATGTTTCTAGTTGAAGGATTGAAGCATAAATTGATAAGTATAAGCCATTGAAGCATAACTTGATAAGTATAAGCCAATTTTGTGAAAAGGGTTATAAAGTAGTGTTTGAACCTAGTCATTCTCTCATCTTTGATGCATGTGGTAGCATAGTGTTAGTTGGGAAAAGAGTCAATAATATTTACTTGCTTAATCCGCATCATGCATCAAATAACATACAATGTCTTCTTACAAAAGATGATGATACATAGTTATGGCTTAGAAGGCTTTATGACATTCATATACATCATTTGAATCGATTGAATAGAAAACAATTTGTTGAAGGATTACAAAACTCAAATTTGAGAAGGATAGAGTATGTGAAGCATGCCAAAAAGGAAAGCAAACCAAGGTTTCTTTCAAACCTAAAAATTGTGTTTCAACTGAAAGGCCTTTGGAATTGCTTCACATGGATTTATTTGGACCTTTATGAACCATAAGCCTTGGTGGAAACTTCTATGCTTTAATAATAATTGATGATTATTCTAGATTCACATGGACACTATTTTAGCTGCCAAGAATTATACATTTCATGCTTTTAAGAAGCTTGCCAAGGTTTTGGAAAATGAAAAAAGTTCTAAAATTTTTCTTTAAGAAGTGATCATGGTGGAGAGTTTCAAAATTAAAAGTTTGAATATTTTTGTGGAAAACATGGTATCAAACACAACTTTTCAGCTCCTAGAACTCTACAATAAAATGGAATGGTTGAAAGAAAAAATAAATCACTTGAGGAACTTTCTAGAACCATGTTAAATGAAAATTCATTGCCAAGGTACTTTTCGACTAATGCCTTTAACACAACTATCTTTGTTTTAAATAATGTGTTTATTAGGCCTATTTTAAAGAAAACAATTTATGAGCTTTTCAAAGGTAGAACGCCTATTTTAAATCATCTAAAAGTGTTTAGCTATAAATGCTTCATTTTAAATAATGGCAAAGAGAAACTTTACAAGTTTGCTACTAAAGTAGATTAATGTATATTTTTTGGTTATGCTACAAATAGTCATCCATATATATGGTATATAATAAAAGGTTAATGATTGTGGAAGAGTCTATGCATGTTGTATTTGATGAAAGTTACCTTAAACTAAAAGATCAAGTGGTAAAGATTACAAATGATGAAGATATACTCTTGGAAAAGCAATCTGGTGTAGTAAATGAATCTTGTGAAAAGAAAAAATAGTCAACTAAAACAATTGTTCGTAGCAACTTACCCAAGTAGTGGTCATATGCACATGTAGCTAGACTAGAAGCTGTGAGATTATTATCTAATTCAACTAAAAGGGGTTTTAAGTTTTTCAAAAGCAAACAAAGTTTTATAAAGCCAATTCAACCCCTCATTCTTGGTTAAACTATCCATTTCAATACTTACAAGAGTCTGCCTTCTTCAATAGGTACTTTAAAGTTGCATGGCAATGAACACAATAACAGGAGAACTAAACAAATAAGATCAAAATTTATCAAGAGCAAACATAATGGCGAGAAGCTCTTTCTAGGTGGTAGTGTAATTTGCTTGTGCAACATCTAAAGTCATGGAGGCATCAGCATCTAAAGTCCTAGAGGCATATTAGATCACCCTCGACTTTTTGTCAATCTTTTGAGCTAGGAAAGCCCCCAATGCATAATTGGATGCATCACACATCAGCTTGAATGTGACTGTCCAATCAAGCACCTGAATAATAGGAGTGGTGGTCAACGCCTTTTTGAGGCAATCAAATGCCTCCTTTCAATGCTCATTAAACTTGAAATCTACTTCCTTTTGTAGTAGTTTGGATAATGGAAGGGCCTTCTTGCTAAAATCATGGATGAAGCACCAGTAGAACTTTGTGTGGCCAACAAAAGAATGAACCCATCGCACATAAAAGGGTTAAGGAAATTTTGAAATCACATATATATTGGTTGGGTCTACTTCTATGCTCGTACATGAAATGATATGCCTAAAATTATGCCTTGTATAACCATGAAATGACATTTGTCAAAATTTAGAACAAAGTGAGTTTCAATGCATCTATTAAGAACTTTATCCAAACTTCCAAGACATGCATCAAAAGAGGATCCATACACTATAAAGTCATTCATAGACACCTCTATGAAAGTTTCAAGAAAATCATTAAAAATGTCAAGCATGCATCGCTTGAATGTGCTAGAGAAATTGCATTTGCCAAAGGGCATCCTCTTATAGGCAAAAGTGCCAAAGGGGCAGGTGAACGTGGTTTTCTCTTGGTCCTCAGGTGCAATGTGAATTTGGAAGTAACCTCCCATAGTCAATGCAAACTCGCCAGCTATTTTGCACTCTTTTGGGGATAAACTCATCCCTCTCATTCTTAATTACCTTGAGGCATGTTTTCTTGGGTACCACCTGAATGAGACTCACCTATTGACTATTTAAGATGGGGTAGATGATTCTAGCTTGTAAAAGCTTGGTCACCTTTTTCTTGACAACATCTAAATAATAGGGTAGAGTCACCTTTGCAACTATCTCACTAGCTTTGCTCCATTCTCTAAGTGTATCTTGTGCAGGCACATTGATAGGCTATGATAATGGGCATTATCATGTTTTTTATTTTTATTTTTATATTTTTTCATTATTTTATTTTTGGATTTTATTTGATATTTCAGGTTTTATTCAATAAAAGTGGAAAAGATAAATTTCTGGATTATATTTTAAAAATAAGTTAAAATCTCAGAGATTTGGGAAGATTATCAATAGAATAAGTGAAATATTGAATAGTCAAAGATTATCAACATCATATATCCACAGAGTTGGTTACTTAAATTACAAGTCAGAATATTTGAAAAATATCTCAAAGATATTGAGTTTCAGAATATACATACATACACACACATATATATATATATATATATATATATATATATATATATATATATATATATATATATATATATATATATAAGATAATCTAAGATATTAAAAGATCAAGTACAAAGTTGCAGACCTAGTCCAATTTGAAAAATCTATAAATAAACGGCTTGGCAAAGGTGAAAAATAACCCTGTTGGGAAATAAATACCCGTTTAGGAGAGAGAGGGAAAAAGACACACTTGGAGAGAAAAGAACTTGATATCTCTATACTTAAAGGTAGAAAGTCATTCTGAAGGATTAAGGCATTCAATTTCAACATCAGTCTAGTCTTCAATATGCCTAAGGGTAGATAACTCCCTTATTCACGAGGGTTAGGTGTAACATATTTTTGATTCTCTGTAAATTCCATTAACCAATACAATTCTTTTCCACGACTCTTGTGTTCTATTCTTGATTTAACTGCATGATAATTATTGATTGAATATTTATGGATTTCTAATCATTGGACACGATATTAGAACCTAGAATAGAATAGACAACTAATTTATTGTGCATCTAGACATAGAGTACATCATTGGTCATTCATAACATCAAAATTTTGATCATTAATGTGAACTCTTAATAAGAAAAGGTCTAAGACATTAGGGTTCTTATTAAAGATTAGACTTGCCACTAAGACATATTAGGGCTTGTTACCTAAGGTAGGAATTAGAAGGATATTGTTTGATGTTTTTTCTTTGAATGGAATCGAGAACCCCAAGACATATTAGGGCTCTGATAGATGTTTCATCGCATCAAGGATGTTGAATCTAACAACAATATTGTAAGACCCCCAAGAAATTTAAATAAACAATAAGTAATGACTTACCAATAATTGTGGGTTGCAAGTACTTCTAACCTTGGCTAACAACAATTAGTTTTCTTATGTTTTATTATTTTGCTAAGTGGTGGAGAGTTGAGAACCCTAGAAATTCTCCGAGAAACCAGAAGGGTAGAAGAGTGGCAGTTGAGGTGCAATAAACTTTAACTAAATGACACTTGAATGGCCATTAACCATTATTTTGTTAATTTTTGTTTTAATTTTTTATTTATTTATTTTGGATTGAGCATGAGGGGGGAAATGGAGAGACAATTGAGTATGGCAGTAGGGAGAGCAAGAGAAATAAGAAAAATTCATGTTTCAAAGGAGAGGAGTGAGTGGGGAAGGAATTTTGGTGTAAGAGCAAAGGTTGAGGCTTTTGGGGGCAAAGGAGATCATCGAGATTACAATTGGAACTAGGAATCTAGAAAAGGGGAGTGGTCCCAACATGTTTTCTCTTAGAATAATGTGTTTCACGTTATATTGTTATCTAAGTGCCTCAATTTTCCTTCTCCCAACGCTATTTTTTGAAGTTTCTAGGCTTCTGCCTAGAAATCGCCTAGCGGCTATGAAGGCCCACTAGGTGACTCAACCTATTTTCATCATGTTTCTAGGTTCTATGATGAACTGTCTGGCATCAATGAAGAACTGCCAGGCTACACAAATTGGAATAATTTGTTTTTGCATTTTTTTGTGGATTCTATGGTGTTTTTGGATGATTTGTAAATTATTGTGTTCTTATTTTCTTGTTTACTAGTTGAAATAACTGAGATTGTTTCCTTGTGATGTTAATTTGATGATTGTGGGTTTTTATGAATATGAGGGTTCATGGTGGTTTGGAGATAATGCGAAATGTGATATGCAACTTTTGAATTTGATTATGTTAAGAGTATTTGGGTTAACTACAAACGCATGCCCACTGAATATGTGGTTGAATGTGATTTAGTTGTAACAGGGAGGTCGAATCGCATTTTGGGGTTTTTAGGATTTTTCCAGCTAGTGCAAGAGAATCTGGAATTTCCAAAACTCTGATGTACCACCCAACGGTATGAGTGTGTCGCAAAGCGATGGGTGGGATACATCAACTTGATTTGGTTCGCTATGGGGGAAAATGAAATAAGGGTTATGGTGGACTATCCTGGTACATGAAAATAACATTGACTATATGATGAACAGATTCATATAGGGGTGTCGATGATGCATGAATTAAGGATATAAACTATATTAAATTTGAATTGGTTTTGGTTATGGAAAGGACGATAATAGAATGGGTACTATTGATATTAGTAAACTGCTTGCATGATTTAGAAATCTAGAATGTGGCTATTTGGGAGTGTTTCAATTACATGTATGATCTAATAACCTATGTATAAATTTGTTATCATGTGGCTGGATAAGTCTTTAATTGGGATGTGGTGCATTAGGATGAAAGTGTATCATAGGTATTGTGATGTTGGTATGGTTGTATGCATGATTCAATTGTTGATTTCTAGGTTCATGTGTTCCATGTATATGCTTACCACACCAAGTGATGTCATACTTCCAAAGTTTGAAGGCATGAATGCTTATGCTTGAATCGTTATTAGGGACTATGATGATGAAATTTGAGGTAAGTTGAATTGTAATAATATGTAATTGATATTCTGAAAGTGTGATTGTGATGCCTTGGTGAATTCAAATGCATTTTGTTGTGCTTAAACCAGTAAAATATGTTTTACTAGTGTGGAGCCTAACAGTGGGAATGGTCCTACTAGGTGATAGCCACAAACTAGAGGATTTTGAAATGTGTGGCGCCTGGTAGTGTATGGTGTCCGCTAGGCGGTCCGAAGCACAATTTCTCCTAGTGGGCGATAATGCAGGGGTAAGGTCTCTTTGAGAAGGGTTTTGTACAGGGGTGTGATGGTTTGGTATGAGATATTCTTGATTGAATTACGAGCAATGAGGTTCTCAATGGAGTTGGAGATGCGTGATTAATGTGGGCGAGAAGGTCCGTATTGGTTGTACTGTTGCGTGGGAATACGAGAGGGGAGGTTTGTATGTGTTGTGTTCACACTTGAGGCTATTATGAGCGGGGAGGTTCGTAGGGTTTGACTACGAGCAGGGAGGTTCGTAGAGTTGGACCGCAAGCGGGCAAGTTCGTGGAAGCATGATAATCACTAAGACCAAGGTTGAATGCACATTTTTCTTATATAGTTTATGAGATCGAAATGACATGGTACAAAAGAATCTATGAATGAGTAAATTGTTAAATTAATTTGGGGTGGGTATAATTATCATTATTTATGCATGATTATTTATTTTAGCTCACCCTTTCGGTTTGTGTTTAGCGATGATCATGTGGCTTATCACACAACAGCATATGTGAATCCAGTGAGGACGTTGATGCGTAGTGGCAGAGCTTGGTTAGCTATAGGGATTGCTTTATGACTTGTTTTCAAACATTTTGCAATTTTCCTTTATTTGGCTTTTGAATTATGGATTGTAATAAGACCTTGAAGTGTTATGCACTATTTGAATTATATATTTTATATAAAATTTGCTTTATAAAGTAATATTCGCCTAGGGTTTTACAAATATCATAAAATTCCATGGACAAAGTACCCACATGTACATTAATCTTGGTTTGGGTTGTCTTTAAAAATTGTCTCCCTAAAATGATTAGGGCAGAATCCCTATTCCATATGAAGAATATAAAAATCAGCAGGAATTTAGCATGGCATTGAATCACCACACCCGTAGGTTGCAAAGGTCTAGGAGAAAAAGAATTAAAGATAGACAAAGGCATGCCATTTATTGAAGCACCTAAATCAAGCATGGAATTCTCAAACTTATTATTAGCAATAATGCAAGCAACACAAAATGTACCTAGGTCTTTACATTTCTTGGGAATCTGAGGAAAAAATCTACCTAACAGTGCAGATACATTTCTCCACATGCCGATCCACTCATCGCCTTTTAGCTTCCTCTTACACATCCACAACTCTTTGAGGAATTTAGCATATCTTCAAATTTTCTTGATTGCATCAAGTAAAGGTATCTTCACCTCCACTTTTCTGAAGATATCCAAGATCTCTTTATCTACCTCTTCCATATGTTTGCTTGGGATGGCCTTTGGTGGGAAGGGAATAAGGATAGGAGACTGGTGGTTGTTATGCGCACTAGAGGTGGAAGGACCAACTACTTGTTCATCACACTTCCTCTTGGATGTAGTAGGGTGAACTTCCTTCTTAGGTATAGGCTCAAGAGTGGGAACTTCAATCTTCTTCCCAAATCTCAATATGATGACACTAACATTTTTTGGATTCTCCACTATTTGTGAAGGAAACTTGTCTGAATTATATGCCTATGCTTAATTTAGTTGTGTAGCCATCTACCCTATTTGATTGCCCAAACTCTAAATTGAGGCCCTAGTCTCTTGCTATAACTGCTATAACTGCATATTCTAGATGGTGATCAACCTTACCAACTCCTCCAACGAAGTAGAAGATGAAGGCCTAGCAAAAGCTAGTGTGATTGTAGGTGCAGGTGGTGTAGCTGCAATATGGGCATCTTTTGTAGGCACAACTCTTTTTTGTTGTTTAGGATGTGGCTGCGCATTTTGAACTTGTTGGCTTTGCTGTTGTTGTTGTTGGTTGACCTATCTTAGATTAGGTTGATTCCTCCAACCTAGATTGTACCTATTTATTGACAGATCATGGTTATACTATTGTTGGGCCCTACTGTTGAAAATATTCTTGTATAGGCTTAAGGAGTATCAGAGTTGCAAAAGTTATAACTTGCTGTAAGGCTGGTCAAAAATCTGTTAAATGATCAACAAATGTACAAATGCCACAAACTTTTGTAGGAACAGGTTTCTAATTTGCAGCAAGTTGGTTGACCAATGTGGTAAAAGCATCATTTTTTGTCTCCAACTTCTTTGTGTATTTCGCTGGTCTACATCATGAACACTTCTAACAACAATGGTGCCAGTTCTTGTGCCAAATTGTTGGGAGTTAGAGGTCATCTTCTCAATCAATTGCCTAGTTGTTTTTGGGGTCATATTACCAAGGGCAGTACCACTTGCAACGTCAATCATGCTTCTATCCATATGGTGGAAGCCTTCATAAAAATATTGTATAAGTAGATGCTCAGATATCTGGTGGTGGAGGCAACTGGAACATAAATTCTTGAACCTCTCCTAGTATTCGTAGAGGCTTTCCTGGACTACAACTTGATGCTAGAGATATCCTTCCTTACGACTGTGGTTTTGGAGGTAGGGAAGAATTTGACCAAGAACAATTTCTTCAAGTCATCCTAGCTCTTGATGGACCTGGGTGCAATGTTGTATAACCAATCTTTTGCCTTATCCTCCAAAGAATGAGGAAAAGCCTTTCAGTAGACAAGATCTTCTTGAAAATCAGTAGGCTTCATGGTGGAACACACAATATGGAATTGCTTCAAGTGCTTGTGTGGGTCCTCACCAGCAAGTCCATGAAACTTTGTCAACAAGTGTATCAATCCAGTTTTCAAAACAGAAGGTTTTTCCTCATTGTCGCAACCAAAATCGCGACGGGACGACGAACCAAAGATTAAATTTGTAAAAACAGAGTTTGGAGTCGCCACCATAGTTATTATAGGAAACTATGGAAAACCATAAAAAAAATAGCAAGGTCTGCGAAAAACCAGATTTTGGGTCCGGAAGTCGATTACGGCTGGGGAAGGTATTAGCACCCCACAACGCCTGTCCTAAGACGGTACCTTTAATTAAATGTGCAAAAGTTATGTGATTTTTCAAAATATTTAATTTTCCCCAAAATTAGTAATAAAAGAATGTACAAAAAAATACTAAAATATTTTTTTGATTTTTTGGGCCTGACAAGGATAATCCTCGCTCCTACGTATCTCCTTGTGAATGGAGAATCAGGGTTACGTGGTTCTTTTTGAAAAATCTATTTGGAAAATTATTTGAAATTAGGCTCTTCCTTCTTTTTTCCTTCTTTTTTTCTTTTTCTTTTCATCTCTCTTTTTTCTTTTTTTTTCTAAAATTAAAGTTTTGAAAAAAAATTTGTTTCACATTTTTTTTACTTTTAACTAAACTTTTATTTTTATTTTTTATTTTTTTGAAAATAAATTTATTCACCCGGACGAAATTTGGTGTTGACAGCTGCCCCTCTTTACTTAGATTTTACTAGATAATATGAAAAGTTGATTTTTTCATATTATCGTAATAAAAGATAAGTAAAGATAAAAACACTAATTTCGTACGGGTTTCAAAAGAAGACAAATTTGAAGACAGACTTGACCATTCTAGTGAAGATGATATGTATCTGAAAGAAAAGAACTAGGTGACCATTACCAAGTAGAGGGTCCTAATTCGACACAACAATTTTTTTGTTTTTTGTTTACTTTTTGAAAGAACCAAATTAGAACAATCCCGTTGAGAGGGTTTATTCAAAAGATTCGGTGACTATTACCATGTAGAGGGTCTCGATTTGAATTTTTTTTTTATATTTTTTGAGAAAAGATTAAACCAATCCCGAGGAGATGGTCTATATCCAAAAGATTCAGTGACCATTACCATGTAGAGGGTCACGATTTGACAAATCATATTCTTTTTGTACTTTGACTTTTTGAAAAAGAGATTTGACCAATCCCGAGGAGAGGGTCTATATCTAAAGGATTTGATACCATTACCATGTAGAGGGTCCCGATCCGAAAAAAAATCAATGACCATTGCCTCACAGAGGGTCGTGATGTAAAGAGATCGATGACCATTGCCTTGCAGAGGGCCTCAATGTGACATAAGAAATCAATGACCATTGCCTCATAAAGGGTCTTGATGTAAAGAGATCGATGACCATTGCCTCGCAGAGGGCCTCAATGTGACATAAGAAATCAATGACCATTGCTTTGTAGAGGGTCTTGATGTAAAGAGATCGATGACCATTGCCTCGCAGAAGGCCTCGACGTGACTAAAGAAATCAATGACCATTGCCTCGTAGAGGGTCTTGATGTAAGAAAGGGAGAACCTGAAATTTGCTTTTCAATTGTTGACAAACACCAAGTGAATGGCTAACGTTTTTGAGACTTAAACAAAAAAACTATCATTGTTGACTTTTTTTTTTGAAATGATTTTCGATGATTTTGTGGAGTATGATGGATGATTTGATAATGCATGACATGTTATGATTTTCTTTTTGAACCTATATGATGATGCATACATGGATGCGTGGATGCATGGGTGGAATTTTTTTTTTGTCATTTTCCTTTATTTTAATTTGAGAGCAAAGAAAACTAGGCTTATAGGCTAGAAAAAAAAACTGTGAGGCCAGACAAAACTGGATTTAGGGGCCAATGTGGAAACTGAGCTTGGGGGCCAGTGTGGAAACTAGGCTTGGGGGCCAGTGTGGAAACTGGGCTTGAGGTTAGTGTGAAATCTGGGCTTAGAAACTAGTGTGGGAATTGGACTTGGGGGCCAGTGGAAATTGGGCTTGGGGGGCCAGTGTGGAAACTGGGCTTGAGGTTAGTGTAAAATCTGGGCTTAGGAACTAGTGTGGGAATTGGATTTAGGGGCCAATGAAAATTGGGCTTAGGGTATATTGGTCATTCATATAAATGAAAAGGACCAAAATTTGAGAAACATCATAGAAACCAAATTGTGTATTTTTTTTTTAATTTTCTTCCTTCTAAAACGCAAGGATTTAATAACCATTCATGAGTGAAGAGGGTTTTGATTGGAAAGATGTAAACTATTTTATTCAAAAAGATGAATGACTCATGTATATATGGCTTGGTATGATGTATGAATTACCTTACGTATGAATTTTTTTTTTGCATTTTTTTTAAAAAAAACATTTGAATTGTTCCCCATTTCATTGTTATTTTCAATTCATGGAATTATTCTACTTTGATATTTTTTTACTTTTTTTTAAATCATTTCTTTGGTCTAATCAATTTACTAACAAACATTTTTTTAATCATTTCTTTTGAAACACTATTTGAATGACATGCATGAAATTGCCAAGGGCTTGAAAAGGCTTGGATGAGGTGATGAAGATTAACTGGGGAGTTGCCCCAATTTGAATTGGTCTCGGGGCACAAAATATGTTTGGGCTTTCCCTAGTTATTGATGGTATGAAGGAAAAGATGGGGACTTCAAGAATTTGCCCTTAGGGTGCAAAAGCATGTTAGACTTTTCCCAAATGAGGAGATTAAGAAAATGACAGGGTCTTCACAAGTTGCCCCAATTCAGAATGAATGATGGGAATATATGAATCACAAACAAAGTGACTGCCCCAGTTTGGGTTTAGGATTGATAAAGATGGACTATGTTAAGGTTGGTCAAGGTTTAGGCTTAGAGCGAAGGATACTATAGGAGCAAAGATGGAGTTTCATGAAGAAATGAATTGAAAGAGGACAACCCAATTTTAACCAAATTGTTTGATTGCTCATGCTGATTTTGGAGCTTTGAAAACATGTCAACCAAACAGAAACTGGCCCAGTGTTTAAAAGAAAATCTCTTAACACACTTTTTCAATCTTTTTTTTTTTATAATTTTTTTAGAGAAGCCTGTTAGCAAATAAAAATTTTCCTCTAAATTAAAACCTTCGAAAGATATTAGGCTTGTATCGTGGCTAAGGTCAGGGGTATGGAAGTGAATGATAGTAAAGGCCCAAACAAGTGATGTGAGGGTTGTTTCAAACAAAGATCTTTGAATAATGTTTCATTCAATATTTATTTGACTTCATTACGTTCACCTTTTTTATCTTTCTATATTTTAACATTTTATTCTCATTCTTTAAACTTTTGCTTCTTCTTTTTTTCTATAACCATGTCATTTCTTTCTTTTTTTTTTATATTTTTGTATTGGTGAACTACATGTCGGATGAAACAAATGCAAACATTATGTCAACCCTCAGTGGGAGGGTGATCCTTGTTTAGGGTAATTTGAAAGAAATTTGTTGGAAGGCTCAAATTAGGTAGTAAAGGATAATTACTTTTGTTTTTTTGGATAAAGAAACATGGCCACACATCATTTCAAAACATGATTGTTTTTTCTAAAAAAAAAAATTAATTCACAGGAATATAATTGATTTCATCTTACAGGAGGCCCCTTGTTTGGTTCTCTTTTTTCACTTTTTTTGTCTTATTTTTTGCCTAGACTGTCCTTCAAAGTTGTCAGTCTAGCAAACTTTTCTTCCCTTTGTATTTTTTTGTGTTCAAAGAATTTCTTGTAATCATTTTTAAGGCATGTGTCCCCTTTATGATAATTCTCCATGAAGAGAGATGGAAAGGAAGATAGATTTAACCAATTTCATGCATGCAAGATTAGATGGGTATTTCAAAAGAAATGATAATAAACAATATTTTATTTCATTATTAAATCCACTGATTTGACCAAAGAATGTTTTATTATTTACTCATTCTTTATAAGAAATATTCCAAGAAATCATTGACAAGCAAAATGGGAAACAATTTGAATTTATTTTAGTGCAATTTTTTTATTTTTTTTAAATTATGCATACGCATGTTGAAACTATGTTCATGGTACTATGGATGGCTACAGAATGGAATGCAATGCATGTTTGTGCCTCGTAGGGCACTTATTCACATGATATGCAAGATTGTGATGAATTTATTATTATATACAAGGAAAGGTGAGGGTAAATGATGCAAATAGTCTCCCTTTAGTGCCTTTATTTAACATGGGTTTGATGCTTAAAGTTCTAAGGGAAAGTATATGTGCTCACAAGGATAGTTCCCTAATACCTAAACATCACTACTACACAATCCCCTCTAGTTCTAAGCAACTCAGACCCGGGTATAGGGCCCCACTCATGTAATGAATAAAATGTGTGTGTGTGAAGGGAGAACACAATGTATACCTAAACCCACATCTTGCAATTATTCCAAATACAAAAATAAAGAAGAATATACACATACAATTATTCTAAATATAAAAAAAAAAAACACATACCAAAAAAAAAAGAGAAAGAAAAAATATGAAGAAAAACCACATCAATTTTGCACATCCAAATAAATGGTCTGACTCTCTAGCATCCCCAGTGGAGTCGCCATCTGTCACAACCGAAATCGCGACGGGACGACGAACCAAAGATTAAATTTGTAAAAATAGCGTTTGGAGTCACCACCATAGTTATTATAGGAAACTATGGAAAACCATAAAAAAATAGCAAGGTCTGCGAAAAACCAGATTTTGGGTCCGGAAGTCGGTTACGCTTGGGGAAGGTATTAGCACCGCACAACGCCCGTCCTAAGACGGTACCTTTAATTAAATGTGCAAAAGTTATGTGGTTTTTCAAAATATTTAATTTTTCCCAAAATTAGTAATAAAAGAATGTACAAAAAAAACTAAAATATTTTTTTGATTTTTTGGGCCTGACGAGGATAATCCTCGCTCCTACGCATTTCCATGTGAATGGAGAATCAGGGTTACGTAGTTCTTTTTGAAAAATCTATTTGGAAAATTATTTGAAAATGATTTAATTTGTTTTATAATTTTGAAAATCTTTTTATTTAAATTTTAGTATTATTTTAAAATTGGTGTCACGTTACGCGAGCAGCTAGATAAACATTTCAAATAAATTCTTTTTTTTCTAATCTTTTATTTTTTATTTTTTTAATCATTTATAAATTTTTAATATTTTTTAAAGTTATTTTAGAGTAGTTGTGGATGTCATTGCGACGTGAGCAACCAAATAGATATAGAAGAGTAAACAAAGAAAGTTATATTTTATTTTTGATCATCTGTATATATTTTTAGAAAAAAACAAAAGTCTAAATTGGATATCATGCGACACGAGCGGCCGGACAGACAATAAAGAAAAGGGAAAAAATATTTTTTATGATAAAAAAATGAAAATTGAAAAAAACTAAATCAAAAGCTAAAAGAATTGAGAGTGACGTACCTTAAAAAAATTCAATATCTCCTCACTTTTTGTCTTTTCTTTTTGTTTTTGCTTCCTTTTCTAATTTGTCTTTGTTTTTCCAATAGAGATAAAGATGAGAGGTGTTTGTGTGGGTGGTAATGAGAGGAAAAGAGAGTGTAAAGAATGTTTTTTTTTGCTACCTCCTTCAATATTTTTTTTAAGAGAGATCAATAAGGAGGTGTGTATGTGAGACTGGTGACGGGAAGAAATAGAGAAGTGTAGAGAATCTCTTTTCTTTTTCGGTATGACAGAGTGCGTATTTATACCCACACCTTGCAATATCAATGCAATCCCAGTCTTAACTGTAATGAACAATATAAGGAAGGAGTTGGTCATGATAGCAGCACATTATGAGAATCAAAACGCAACAAATCATAGCACAAAATCAATCAAGGTCAATAATATTGATTCTTACCATTTGAAAGAGATATTGCTTCTAATTATTATAATCAATCACTAATTTCTCTATCAGAACAAAGGTAAAAGATATGTTGAGTTGTTGGACTCATTAAGAGGAGTGTGATAACAAATTAAGCTCTTCCTTCTTTTTTCCTTTTTTTTTTCTTTTTCTTTTCATCTCTCTTTTTTTTTTCTAATATTAAAGTTTTGAAAAAAAATTTGTTTCACATTTTTTTTTATTTTTAACTAAAAACTTTTATTTTAATTTTTTATTTTGTTGAAAATAAATTTATTTACCCGGACGAAATTGGGTGTTGACACTCATAAGGATATTGGATGTACAAGCTATTATAAGTGAACTCAGGTGCAACCATCTCATAGAGTGTCCTCTCACGAGGTGGAGGTTAAGCCATATTATCCGTATCAAAATCAAAATCATAATGATGAGAATGTTCAGTATGCTCAGAATGCATATAATGATCAAAGTGCTCAAAATTAGGGGTATTAAGTAACGTCACAAAGTATTCAAAGTGCAAAGATGAATTTATATTATGCCTAACTCCTCCACGGAAGGTCTTGACAATTTCAAGATCTAATGTTTGTAAGATACCAAGATTGCCCCTAGTCATGCACCACATATCAAATAATGACTTTCCAAACAACAAAAGTGAAGTCAAAGTCAATTTTAGGTCAAAGTCAACCTAGGGGTAAAAATAGTATAAAATTGAAGTATCTCCAAATGACCTGAAAATGTTTGAGAAACACCCTAAAATCATGAACACTAATCACAAAATTTGAAACCAGAATTTGAAGCCTAACTATGCGAACTACATACTCAAAGTTTGATTGAAATTGGAAAATAAAAAAAATCATTTAAATAAGAAAATAGCTTTATTTTGGAATTTTTTTTCTACACCAAAAGCATATAAAATTTACCCTGTTTTAATAATCATAGCAAAAGTTATGACCATTTGACGTTTTGTTTAAAAACTACTCAATTTTTCTACTACAACTACTACTACAATCACTCAAATACCAACACATACACACTGAAACATGAATAGTTAAATGCAAACACTTATCAGAGTAATATATACAATATACAAATGAAAGGATCACAAAGTGTAACATTTTTAAATATCAAACAAAAAGCAATTCAAAAAACTAACCAAAAAAGAAAATTTTCAAACACTCCACAACATGACACATGGTTGCATAATAACATGACATGTGCCAATGTCTTATCTTTACATGTATCCACTTACTTTATCTCCTATTTTGTGACTTTCATTGTAACGTCCCATTTAATTAATAAACCAAATTAAAAGGAAACGTCACGTAGAATAATATGTTAAGTAGTCCTGGAGTACAATCACAACTCGGTACAGTAACCAAGGCACACCACGATGCCAAGAAAAATAAAACATAGAGGAATAACGACAAAGTTTTCGAAAAAGAAGCCCAAAGACCATACCATACATGGGCCATTGCCCTAAAAGAAAAGCCCAAACAACACAAGAAGTCTAGCCCAGGAAGACTATGCAGCGGATTCATCTCTCCCCTGTTGACACGATTTTCTCTCGCATCTGCTCCCATCAATAAATTGATGATCATCGCAAAAGTAGACGAACAACATACAAGCAATCAAACAAGCAAAGGGTAAGCTAGAGCCAAAAAGATTTTATCATGCAATCAGATATGCCTTCACAGTCCAATATACATATATCATCCAAGCATGTTATGACCTTCCAATCAATACACTAAGACTCGACTCGACTCATCCGGATACATATAACTTGTGGTGGATACCTCTGCTCACCCCCAAGCTGCTCACCCCCGAGCTATGTGTTACAAGTGTTACAATGAATCAATTCCTTCACGCACAAGGTTAGCCCTTAAATGAGTTTCAAGCCTCCTGCTACTCTCACCATAGGAGTCAGTCCGCTCTAAGTGAGACTAACTGACTCCTTAGAGTGTCAGGATGCGATCCTTACCTTGAATCCTTACCAAGTTATATAGATGGGGCACCACCATGGACACTCACTAACAGAGGCCATGGAATTACGTCCCGACCACTAAAGCATGACCCTAAAGTCTCACCTAGAGACTTCAAGGAATTACGTACTGACCACATGTCAAGCATATATAAAAAAATAATTAAAATATATATATATATATATATATATATATATATATATATATATATATATATATATATATATATATATATATATCATGCATAGGAACCTCATACCAACATTCGTATCCAACTCTCACTTATCATATGTTGAATCAATACCAACTCGTTATTCCCAACCATGAGTAAAGTGTTTCTCCTCATACCAAGACCATGCCACTGGATTACCAACCATCATGTCCATTGTTGCTCATGTCAAATTCGTGAACACATATATATATATATATATATATATATATATATATGTATATATATATATATTCAACCACTCAAGTATAACTCATATAAAGCTTATGCCAAACTCATGATTCACACATATAACCCTCTCCCAATCATGCATAATCATTCCCGGCAATCCATCATACAATAACTTATACAAGCACAAGCTATACATCCAAGCACAGAGGCAAACCAACTCATTATGCATTCTCGCCCAGCTCTTCGCTCAAGCTAGAGAGTCTCGCTCAAGCGAGAAGGACTCTCGCTTAGGCGAGCTCCCTTCGCCTAGGGGAGAGCTCGACACACACAACAGCGGCCTCTGCGCATTATCGCTTAGGCGAGACTCCCCTCGCTTGAGCGAGACACTCGCTCGCTCAAAACTGAGTTGGTCGCCTGAGCGACCCCTCACGTAAAAAGTCTGGGCGAGCCTTTGCTCATCTCGCCTGGGCGAGACAGGCTCGCTTGGGCGAGATTATCAGATCTCGCCACTGTTTTCCTGCAACAACCATTTATACCAATCTTGATAAGGGTGAGTAGGTCAAGTTGAGATTGAATCTGCATTCTCTCATTGCTACAAACACGAGACACGAAACACAAAGGCGTAATAGGACAAACTAGAACACACAAGGCAACACTCCATCATCTACAGACAACCAAACCTTTCGTCTGTCACCCTTCCTTCCCCAAACCATCAGAATTAAGAAAGGAAAAACAACCTTTGATCTAGTCATGAGTGTGCACCCTCATTACTTTATCAAGACATTTTTTTGTTCTTAAAACTTTTGGTTTTACTGAAACACTTGACTAGACATGACTACTCACGCCTACGAGGCATGACAAACCCACAAACTCAGGTCATCCTAAGGACGAACTGCTCTGATACCATTAATGTAACGTCCCATTTAATTAATAAACCAAATTAAAAGAAAACGTCACGTAGAATAATATGTTAAGCAGTCCTGGAGTACAATCACAACTCCGTACAGTAACCAAGGCACACCATGATGCCAAGAAAAATAAAACATAGAGGAATAACGACAAAGTTTTCGAAAAAGAAGCCCAAAGACCAGACCATACATGGGCCATTGCCTTAAAAGAAAAGCCCAAACAACACAAGAAGTCCAGCCCAGGAAGACTATGCAGCGGATTCATTTCTCTCCCATCCGCTCCCATCAAGTTAGGATGCGATCCTTACCTTGAATCCTTACCAAGTTATATAGATGGGGTACCACCATGGACACCCACTAACAGAGGCCATGGAATTACGTCCCGACCACTGAAACATGACCCTGAAGTATCACCTAGAGACTTCAAGGAATTACGTATTGACCACATGTCAAACATATACAAACAGCCAAGTAACAGATATATATATCATGCATAGGAACCTCATACCAACATTCGTATCCAACTCTCATTTATCATATGTTGAATCAATACCAACTCGTTATTCCCAACCATGAGTAAAGTGTTTCTCCTCATACCAAGACCATGCTCATGTCATATTCGTGACCATATATATATATATATACATATACATATATATACATATATATATATACATATATATACATATATATATATATATATATATATATATATATATATATATATATATATATATATATATATATATATATATATATATATATATATATATATATATACACATATATGTGTATATATATACATATATATATATATATATACACATATATATGATATATATGTATATATATATATTCAACCTCTCAAGTATAACCATGATTCACACATATAAAGCTTATGCCAAACTCATGATTCACACATATAACCATCTCCCAGTCATGCATAATCATTCCCGTCAATCCATCATACAATAACTTATACAAGCACAAGTTATACATCCAAGCACAGAGGGAAACCAACTCATGACGCATTCTCGCCCAGCCTTCGCTCAGGCTGGAGAGTCTCGCTCAAGCGAGAAGGACTCTCGCTCAGGCGAGCTCCCATCGCCTAGGCGAGAGCTCGACACATACACAACAGCGGCCTTTGTGCATTATCACTTAGGCAAGACTCCCCTCGCCTGAGCGAGACACTCGCTCGCTCAAAACTGAGTTGGTCGCCTTAGCGACCCCTCGCGTAAAAAGTCTGGGCGAGCCTCTGCTCATCTCGCCTGGGCGAGACAGGCTTGCTTGGGCGAGATTATCAGATCTCGCCACTATTTTCCTGCGACAGCCATTTATACCAAGCCAAAATGCACACTAAAGCATTCCACGCATCCAGAATATCATATCAACCATAAAATCGTAGTACAACAGCAAGAACAACAAAAGAGAAGAATACAAGATTAGGTTCTAGCTTCCTTTACCTAGAATAAGCCAGTACAATACTCCGACACCAACCACGAAACACAGAAGCTCTAGGAAAAAGGCTTAGAAGTTGAGTAGAAACAAGCTTCGAACGAACTGGTCCGAGACGGGAAAGCAAACCCTAGCAGAGTAACGGCTGCAGCTTTTAGAACAAAGGGGCAGATTCTGAAAGTGAGTAAGAGAGTTAGGGTTAGGGCAGACTTAGGGTCTATTTTTCCCTTTGGGCCAGCCCTTAGGCCAACCTCACATGGGGCAGCCCTTTTTAAATTAGGGAAGAAAATTCATTATTTCAAAAATTCAATAATAATTAATGAATTACAATAATCAATAATTAATATTATTGTAAAAATTATATAAAAAATTATTTTTGTAATAAAAATATTATTGTTGTAGGAAAAACAACATAATCAATATTTTGTTCAATACCTACATAAGCTGGGATATTTTTTCTATTACAATTTAAAATAAAATATTTTAAAAAATAAAAGTTAATAATAATAACATAATTTGAAAAATAAAAATAAAAATAAAAATATTATTTTTACAATAAATGTATAATAATAACATTATTTGAAAACTAATAAAAAGCAATAAAAAATTTAAAATTTAACCAAATATTATAGCAATAACACATAATAAATATTTTAACATTAACCAAATTTTAAATTCACAATCACATTAACACATAATTTATGTTAATAATGATTTTATACATTATTAATTTATATTTTATTAGTTATTAATTATACTAAATATTATATACATGAATTAGAATAATTGTTGAATTGATAATGGATAATATAGATAATAATTTTAAATTTCCAACAATTCAATAATATTTTTTTAATTATAATAATTATTGAATTTTAATTATAGATAAATGATAATATATAATATAGATAAAAAATTTAAATTTCTAATAATCAATAATACTTATTGAATTATAATAGCTGTTAAATTACAAATATAGAAAATAAATAATACAGATAATATTTTTAAATTCTCAACAAATAATAATAATTTTTTAATTACAATAATCATTGAATTCTAATCATAAATAATTCTATATTGAAAAATAATTATTAATAATTTACAAATAAGTGTTGAATTACCCTTAACTGCAATATATATAGTACTATTAAACTTTTCAACAATCAATAATAATTTCATTCAAAGAAAAACCTGAATAAAAAATTTACCACTTAACTATATTTATCTATATCTATTATTCATATAAGAGATAGTATACATAATAATTAATTTTTCACAAATCAATAGTTATTTCATTCAAAGAAAAAGTTGAATAAAACGTTATATCTATATATATTATCTATATAATATACATAATAATTTTAAATTTTCGAAAATTCAATAATAAATAATGAATTATAATAATAATTAGTCCATATTGTTGTAAAAATTATATCAAAAATTATTTTTATATTAAAAAAATATCTTTATAATAAAATGTTATTGTTACAAGAAATTCTCTTTTGTGTTCCGACCTTTATTTAAGTAACTTAATCATTTATTTATTTTCATTAAAAAAATAATTTTAATTAAAAGATTTATTTTTTTAATTGTTTAAAGTTTTAAATTTATAATTGTTTATGATGTTTATTTTAAAGCTAAATTTCCAAATTGAAAAGCATTATATTAAGAACTCATTTCAAAACCTCTTACAATGTTCAATTTTCTTTTAGATAAGAAATAAATTAATATGTTAATCAATTTTCATTTTAAAAAAATTAAATTAAAAGTTGTAATCAATTTTCATAAAGCTTTTCTTTTTGCAGAAAATCTTTACAAAATATTTCCTTTGCTAGTCTATTTTACCATGGATAACTGTGGAAGTATTTCATCTCAATGCAGGTCCTTTCCTGGTATATGAAAGTTGCTTTATAATATCACCGTAGTCGATATCTTTATTCCCAAATATTTTCTGTTTCTTTCTAGATGTAGATGCATTGAAGATCAATGGCTTCTAATCCCAAATTTTAATGTTTTTATTTGTCTTTGGTTGACCACCGGACAAATATCTTCATGCGTTATCTCTTTGTTGTATATATCTACCATTTTTCTATAAGATTTGTGCATATGAACTATCATGAAGAAAGGTTTTTCTTTATTTTTTATTAAAGATGTTTAATTCAACCTTAACAAATGGTCCATATTGATGATATTTGAATCTGTTATTTGATAAAGTATTTTTCCATTTTTTTTCCTTTTTTGAAGAAACTATTCTGATCAAGACTATGTTCTATTTTGTCTCCATTGTTTTCCAATTATATTTTATCTCTTTTTATTGATATATGATGTTCTGAAGGATTTGTGTGCATGGTTTGCATTGTTGCTTTTATAGGAATTCATTCATAATTTATAAAGCAAATTCAAATTCAAAATGAAAGCATTATAGGTTGTTTCGCACCATCGTTAAATTCTTCTATATGACTTTTGTAAGACTCGTGAAATTTAATTAATTCAATAAATAATTAATTAATAAATGTGGGTAGCGAGAGCCTTTATGACATTAATTATTGATTGATATGATGTGAAAAAGTGCTAACTCAAATGGTTGAGAGTACTAGATTGTGTGATAGGACAATGGTTCAAGTCCTATGTATACCATTTATGTGTTAAATAATTGATTAATTGATTATTAATTTAATAATATGCTTGATTATGATGAGTGATAATTTAATCCTATATTTATAAGAATTATCAAGAAATATGAATTGGTTGAATGGTTGTGCATTGATTTGATATTGGCATGGTTAGGGGTTTGAATCTTGATAAATCCAAACTAAACTCTCTTTTTGCCAAAATTTCTTTTGGCATGAAGGTGGAAGGGCATAGGAACCCTAGCTGGCCAAGGAGCACCCAAGAGGGGCTGAAAAATAGTCCATAATGGACTTTGAATGGCAATTAAGTGAGCTTAATGCCAAATCTCCTTTTTCTCTTCACTATTGCTAATTAAGGCACTTTTTAGTGGGAATTAAGGGTGAGAGAAAGAGTTTTGGTGCCTGCCATTGGAGAGCATTGTGAGGAGTAAAATTTTAGAGAGGAACTATGGTTCTTGGGTGAAAAGAAGAGCTGAATTGAGGTGCCACTAAGGAGACCATTGGTGATAAAAAAGGGGAGCTCTACATTATCAAGTTTTAAGCAAGGAACCCAGGTTAAGGGAGCTTTACTTGATAATTTGTGTGCTTAGATTAATTACATGATGAATAACATGTTTATGCATGATTACTTTGATGTTCACGTTAATTTTGCGTTCCTGAAGAGGAACCGCCTAGCGGTAGGGTCTTGGCCGCTAGGCGACACAAATCACAACTTAGTTTTTGTGTTTTTCTTGATGAACTACCTAGCCATGATGAACACTCGGCAAGCGACGCAAGTCAAATTGACTCGATTTTGATGTTTTTCGTGTTTTGGGAGGATTCTAATCGGGGAGAAATCAAGTTCTAATTGTTTGTGAATGATTAGACATCATACATCCGTGAAATTTGTGTAATTGGTGGTTAAATTGGATGAACTCATATGAACATCTTTTAGGGTTTGGCAAATTGGGGGTTTGGGGTTTATTAATGTTTGATGCTGGAATTGCGTTGATAGTCTATAAAATTTGACTCTGGTTAGAGAATAGGTACCTTAGTAGTAATGATTGACTGCTGGAATCGAGTAAAGGATCAATGTAGGGTGCTTTGGAGTTGTTGGACATTCGGAGATGTAGTGAAAAGCTGGAATTTTTCTAGGCTTTCATGCACCACCTAGCGGCGGTTGCATCTCCTCCATGTGCCAGCGTAGTGGATTATGCACTACGTGGTTGTGATGGCAGGCACTGAGTTTGGGTTCTGCTGCAGTCTCCAATGGAATTGGAAGAATGGATTTGGGGATATCTTTGAATACTTAATGATAGAAAACTAATGCATGAATTAAAGTAGTAGGTTTAAACTTAGAATTTGATGGATTTAGTGGCAAAGTGATGTGAGGGAGGTATATATGAGGTTTGTGAATGAGGACTGAGAATGATTGTTGGCTACTCGGATGTGGTATTAGTTATTCTAAGACTTTGCTTATATAAAGTGTGGTATAGTGTCAATTATGGATTTGGAAAATCTATGTTCTTTGATTGGGTTCAGATTTATGAGTGAAGTGTTGGTAAATACTTAGGTAGTAGTGAATGGAAATCAGATACAAAGCTAGTACTTGGAATGTGAGTGGAGTTGTGATCTATCTAGGAGGAGTTGACATGTAATTGGTTGGTGATGGCTGTAATGACTAGAACTAAGGTTAAGAAATAAGTAATATGAGTGGATTGTAGCCTATTAGGAATGAATAAGGTTAACTTTAAGGAAGCCTAATTTTAGTATAATATAGATGTTGCACTTAAATGGAAGTAGGAACCTTGATAATGGGTTAGCCACTTGAAAAGTGATACAAATAAATTGGTATAACTTATTGTGAGCCTTGATGTCTCGAATAAGGAGTAGAAACGGGTTGGAAGTGATTATAAACCAGTACTGCGCATGTACTGGTGTAGCACCTGACGGTAAAATTGACACCGCCAGGTGATAGCGCCAATTACAGTGGATTCTTGGAACGCGTGTGCCTGGCGATGAGGGTGGTCCCACCAGGCGATATCTGCAGCGTTAGTGTGTTCGAGGCGCTTAGCGCCTGGCGGCACATGTCCCCTGCTAGGCGGTCTAGAAGTGTGTTGTGCTTAGCGACTCATGAGTAGTGCTTGGCGACTCGTGAGCAGCGCCAGGCGATATTGTTAAGGCAAAAGGGTTTTTCCTTGCTTTGAGGTGCGTGGTTTACAAGGTTTTGATGATGTCTCGAAGTTCGGCTTGCTGGTGTTCCTTGAGTTGTGGCTCAAAACGTATCCCTTGAGTTGTGGCTCGGGATAGGGGTTAAGCACGTGGCATTCCTTGAGTTGTGGCTCAGAATGACATCTCTTGATTTGTGGCTCGGGATGGCGGATGAACACGAGGAACTCTTGAGTTATGGCTCAGGTTGGCGAGTGTTGCCGGTGTGAGTGTGCGCGTTGTGGCATGTATAGATAGGTCCAATTAGATTGTCCTCCTCAATATTAAGCTGATGAGTTTGGTAGTCTTGGAACGTACGAATGTTATTCGTATTGGGAACTTCACCTGGCGTTACAGAGTGTGGTTCGTAGCATGGTTTCCTGCACGTGCTCTACGAGTTGTGGTTGGTAGGTGTGGCAATAAGACACCTTGAGGTACTCATCAGAAGATGTAGAATACGGTTCACATGGTGGTGGCCATGTGATATGGAATCAAAGGATGGAATTCCTTTGGTATGATTGTGAGATATATATATATATATATATATATATATATATATATATATATATATTTGTATATATGATTATTTTATTGTTAGCTCACCCTATCTCCTTGTGTTTGGCGATGATCGTGTACGCGGTACACGGAAGCAGATGATGTTGCAAGTAGATCTGGTGAGGCGTAGATCCAGAGCGTGAGCTAGCTGGGGAAATTTTATTCATCGTCTTCTTATCTTATGAATTTATTTATTTTTGTAACCATGTGGATTATGGAACATATCTTTTATATTTGACTTTATAAATTGAGGCTTTTGAGATACTTTATATTATAATAAAGTTTTAAATTTTCCTACGTATTTGGAAATTAATATTTCAATAAATGAAGTTTATTTATTAATTATTTATTTTATTATTTAAATTCGTAGTATCCAGTCGTGATGTTACAACTTTCTCTATTTTGTTTCTCTATATATACCCCCATTTGTGGACACCCCCACCAGGGGTTTCATTCACTATACATTATGTCTATGTCTATATTGCAAAAACAATGTCAATGTATAGTCAAACTAAATTCTGAGAGGGAAAATTAGCATATTGTTGCTCAAGTGGTGAGGCTTTGGTTCGTTAACGATTATGCCACAACCAAACCTCCATTTTCAATGGAGATTATACTCAAAGACAAAGAGGTAGTGCATTAAAAAAATTTCACAAATTATTTGCTCTTCATAGCCTAAATTCTTATTGTTATAACTTACAATTACAATATCACTTATTTAACTTGTAGGGTGTCTTAATTCATGCCTTGGTAAGCACACACATATATATAAATTTCAATATGAAATCAGTGAGGATAAATTTACTCCATCCAATCATTCAATATTTCTGATAACAATGGTTCTTAAAGAAAGTTTAATATTAATAATATTGAAGGATGTGTACTCTGAAAGTGTTCAATTGGAGAAGCTAAAGGATCCCACTAATAGGATTACATGTGATATCGTTGGAGAGGTATTACAACTTTACAAAACTGTAATTCCCAAGCTTTAATATGATAAGAAATTTTCTAACATTACAAAATTTTAATTGTATTTTTCTATTGGAATGTTATTTTTCAGGATTTGCTCACCAAGTTTACCAAAGAATTAAATGATGTTGATGATACTGAGATTCTTGTTATTGAATTGAGTTCTGATGTTTTTGTTCCACCTATTGTAGCTAAAAGAGAATGTGAACCTTTCGTTGTTGTAGAAGAGCCAAACTTGCCTATAAAGAGGATGCTCAAAAGAAATATTAAGATTGAGAAGTAACTTCTCATCTATTTGTTTTATGTTTAGATATTTGTTTTAAGTTTGGCAGTGTCTTTATATTAACAACCCTTTTGAATACATTTTGTTGATATTGTTTCTCAAATGTATTTGTTTAAAATTATTTTAGATGTTTTCTATATGTTGATGTTTATGTTAGATGTGGTTCTATTCTGCTTTCTTGAGAAAGACTATTTACTATGTTTATGTTGTTGGTGTTTGTTATATGTGTTCAATCAAAAAGACTTCTTTTCAATTTGTGTTGCCTTTTACTTTTATTTCAATGTTCTTTGAATTTTTATTTTAATAATACATTACAAATTAATGGTTTAATATTCAAGTGTTGACATAATTTCAAGTTTTCAATAATAAATTAATGTCAACTAAATGAAAGTTTTCATTTATTTTGTTTTTATTCGATTTATTATTCAAGTTACGTGGTAAATAAATTTGCATATTCTAAAACAGAATGTATTTTGGCAAATTTCGGTAAATATATTCACAACTTAAAATTTTGACAATTTTTTATGGTTCAATGTTTTGGTTATTTAAAGTTTTAAATCTATAATCCTTTATGATGTTTTTTATTATTTTTCATTTACAAATTGAAAAATATTCTATTAAGAACTCATTTCAAAACCTCAACCAATATTAAATCTTAAATATAAGAAAGAAATACAAATAGAAATATTAATGTCATTATGTATTTATCAATCTAAAATTGTAACACCCCATTTAATTAGCAAACATAATTAAAGGAAGCGTCACACTAATATAATATAGCAGCGCAGTCCTGAAGTTTAAACTTAACTCCTTACATTTATCCAAGGCACACCACGATGCCAAAACTAAACTAGATACAAAGTGCAATAGTAATCAAAATAGGAAATTAAAAGATAGACTAGTACATGGGTCATAGCCCCAAAAAGAAAGACCAAAGTAGTAAAATCCAGCCCAGATGGCTAAGTAGCGAAACCATCACCTCCATGTTGACCACGGGTGTTCCTCGCATCTGCTCACATCAACAAGTTGATGATCATCGCAAAAGGGAGAACCACACATATAAAACATACAAAAACAACATAAGGGTAAGCTAGAGCCAAAAGTGGTTTTATCATGTAATCTGATATACTTTCACAGTCAACTTTTCATACATCATCCAAGCATGTTATGAACTTCCAATCAATACATTACGACTCGACTCGACTCATCCAGATACATATAATCTAGTCGAATTCGGCAGATGCTTGCACTTGTGGTGGATTACCTTGCTCATCCCCGAGCTAAGTGTTACAATGTTTCAATCCCCCACACACAAGGTTAGCCCTTAAATGAGTTTCAGGTCTCCTACTACTCTCACCACAAGAGTCCGTCTGCTCTAAGTGAGACTAACTGACCCCGTCACATGGGCCAGCCCTTTTAATTAAAGGCAGAAAATAAAGTGGATCTTACAAAATTATGTAAAAGTTTTAATATATTCATATATTAATATTATATCAATATCGATATTATATTTAATTATTAATAATTTAACATATATATATATATATTATATTAGATTTTTCTGTTAGCTAAAAATCATTTAACATATACATTTATTAGAATTTTCTGTCAAATAAGAAATACATTAATATGTTAATTAATTTTCGTTTTCAAAAAAAAAATTCAAAGTTGTAATTATTATTTCAGTTTCCGATGTGTTTGCTCTTTGACAATTTAACCCATGTTTTTTGTTTTGCAAATCATAAAGCTTTTCTTTTGGCAGCAAATCTTCACAAAATATTTTTTTTCCTGTCTCCTTTACCATGGATAATTGTGGAAGTATTTCGAAAAGAACAACCTTAGGACCTTAGGCCAATTTCATCTCGATGCACGTCCCTTTTTGCAGATCATAAATTTCTTTGTTTTATTTTTATATATTTTAAAAGATATAAATTAAATTAGATGTATAGTGTTTTGAAACTGTAAATTTTTTACAAAGGGATCGAAAATTAAACACGTTGTTTGTAAGATCCCAAATAAATAGATAAAACTCATTTAATAAAAACGCCACATACATAAATATCCAGAGAGTACGAAGATTTGGGGTATGAAGTATACTAGTAAACTAATTGTACTAGGTCTTGTACAGACAAAAAAATCATAACTAATAAATCCTTCAGCAAGGGGCCCCATAGTGGGCCCAATACTCGTCCAGTCCATCAAGCTGTAGCATTCCTATCATCATTACCACTACCAGGAGTCCTCACATCTGCTCACATCAATAGAATCGATGATCATCGCAATAGGAGAGAACCACATACAACACAACCAAACAAGCAAACAGGGTAAGCTAGTGTAAATAAATCTTATATCACAACAATCAACATGCAGTCTCAGAGTCAAACATGAATAGCAGACATTCACACATGGATTACCAAAATCATTTAAGACCCAAAGACTTGACTTATCCAGATACATAAAATGAGGCACCACCACGTGGCAGTGGAATTATGTCCTAGCAATGAGGCGTCACCACGAGGCCTTTGTAGAATTACACCCTTACAAGAGGCACCACCACGTGGCCTACGTGGAATTACGTCCTGGCCTTGAGGCACCACCACGATACTCCCGTGGAATTACGTCCTTATGTTGAGGCACCACCATGAACTCTCACCACGAGGTTCATGGAATTAAGTCCAATAGGTGAGGCACCACTAGGGACTCCCCTTAGGAAGGTCCATGGGATTAGTTCCAACATATGAGGCGCCACCAAGAGCTCTCACTACAAGAGTCATGGAATTACGCCCTACCCACACTTTGTACATGTTTCACCAACAAATCAGAAAGTTCCCATAATACTAATATCATGTATAAAGAACTAATCATATAACTCATGCTTTCCAACTCATAATTAATAAAGCAATATATCATTTCAACCTCAACCTCATATAGTAATCAAGGCATCATCCCTCAAACCATTCAAGTATAGTATTCAAGCCAGGCAAACAAGCAACCACTTCATTAGCCATTCACATTATAGCACACAACTCGCCCCAGTCTCGCTCAGGCTAGAAGACCTCACTCAGGCGAGTGAGATCCTCTCGCTCAGGCGAGCCCCTTCTCGCTTAGGCGAGAGCTCGAACAGTGGAACAATGTCTCCTACGAATTCTCGCTCAAGCGAGTCCCTTCTCGCCTAAGCGAGATTGCACCTCGCTCAAAATGGAGACAAGTCGCCTGAGCGACAGCTCGCGTAGAAAGGCTTGGGCGAGCCTCTGTTAGTCTCGCTTAGGCGAGACAGGCTCGCTTAGGCGAGAAAACCAATGCTCGCCACTGTTCACTCGTGCAAAACGCATAAACAACACCAAAATAACATTTTAACCAATATCCAGCAATCAAATCACGAACACACCTCAAGGATATGACTTAAACTCAGAAAATATACAGAAAACATAAATAACTGTAAATCCTAGCTTCCCTTTCCCCTAAAGGGCTTATACGAGACTTCGACACCAACTGTAGAGTGCAACAGTTCGAGAAACAGTCTTAGAAACTAGAAGAACAACAGGGCATTAAAAGAACAGAGTTACTATGGAACCCTAAATGTAAGAACACGAAAATAAGCTTTAAGAAATACAGGTACGAGCTTAAGAAACACTTACATGGAGCGGAAAAGCAAAACAGAGCTCGAGAAACCTTCGCCAAGATCAAAGTTAAGCTGTAACAGAGCGTTCTGAAAGGAAGAGGGGCAGTGCGTAAGGTTCTGTTGTGCAAGAATGAATCTAATTTGGAAACCCTAGCAGTTTTAGGGCCTTAACACCCTATGGGCCAGCCCTTAGGCCCAACAGATTAAGGCATGTCCTTAAACATTAGGGCAGAAATAAAACTGGGTCTTACATTGTTTTTCCGTTATTGTATCCAAAACAATAGTAAAACAATTACAAATAATTTTATTATTATTTTTGTAATCACAAAATTAATGTAAAGAAGTCATTTCTAGAATATTTTATTTTTGTGTGAAATTGATTGAAAATTAAATAATTAACAAGTAAACACCACCAAACATTAAAGATCAATCACCAAATATTATTACTGTTATTATTATTATTATTATACAAAATAGCTTAAAATAATATATCATTTTATGTTAATTATACAAAATATGTGTTGCCTAATATAAACTGATTGTTTAGTGATAATTAGGGATGGCAACGGGACGGGGCGAGGCGGGGATGGGTTTCGCTATCCCATGTCCATCCTCGTAAAAAAAAATTATCTTCATCCCCACACCCAAACCTAACGGGTATCAAACTTTTGTCTCATCCTCATCCCCACCGGATAGCGGGTATACTCTCGTACCCATACCCATACCCGTACCCGTTTTCTTACTGTTTCAATATCAATTTTAATTAATTTTTATAAAATAATAAAAAATTACGGTAAAGAAAACATAATATTATCACATATCCAATATTAGAAGGATGATTGTTTCTTCGATATCAAATACTTTGGAATAAATTATAATTGTTTACATTTTAGATTACAATACCAAATAAAGTTTCATGAGAACCAAAATATTTATTAAATTTACAAGCATTAATGAAACCTATTTGATAAAATTTAAAACAATATAAACGGAAAACAAATATTTAAATTAAAATATATTTTAAATGTTTGTTTACTTCAATTTTTAAAATTCTAATGGATCTCTTTCTCATATACTATTAAGTTATAATACATCACTTGATCAAAATGATGCAAAGAATAAATAATAAAATTTTAACATAATCTTGTCTCTTTTGAACTCCAATATATTTTGGATGGTGATAAAAAAATATTCATGACAATTACGTTAAATTTTTATATTGTAGTAAATAAAAATTATTTATAGAATTATAGTGAAAAAATTACTAGTATTCTACATGATGAAAATAAACAATAAATAATTAGAAGAAATAAAAAATAGAAAGTATATATAATTAATTGTGAATATTTTAATAATTTAAACGGGGACGGGTATTATGGCGGGGATATGTATAACCTCATACACATCGTCATACCCAATTGAAAAAGTCAGAGATTCTCCATACCCATACCCATACCCAGTCAATACGGAGATTCTCCGTCAAAATGGAGACGGATTCGGACAATACCCACAAAGGCGGGTTTATTTGACATCTCTAGTGGTAATGGAATCTTTTGCAGATAATCACAAAAGCAAACGGTAGAGGTTTTGAAAAGACAAGACACCTGATAAGTATTGCTTGCCTCCAAAACCAGATACTTCATTTGAAATTTGAAAACGTAATGTCATGGATAGGAAAAAGCTTCATGTTCAATTGGATGACTTGGATAGCATTGCCATGCTTTTAGGTTGTTGACTGTAGTTACATTTATTTAAGCTCATAATTTTATTCATTAATTTATACTCAATTATATTTATTTATTTTATTTATTTATAATGGAACAATAAGTTACAATGTTTCTTATACAATTATACTCAATCTTAAAAATAATCATGTGCATTGCACGGGTCAAAAATCTAGTAACAACACATTCACAGCTACATATCACACATAAACAACATAGTATAACAATACAAAACTGCAAAATAACTTTGACTAAAAACGTTGGTCCCTAGCAACGATGTTAAATTTGATCGAGGTCGTACTTGAACAAATAAATTGTTTTAAATATAGTACTTAGGACTTAACCCAAAGTCATCTTTCAGTGACCAATGCATTCAATCAAAGGTTCCAATTACAAACACAACACACAACAAGGGGGTTTGGTCTGGCAGATTTAAAAATAACTTCAGATTTAAAAACTTAATATACATTGACTAATTGAATTAAACACAATCCACATATCATAGACCATGAAAATAATTCATTATGTTCCAATCTATATCCATTAAAAAGTAAGCCACTAAACCAATATTTTAACTAGTTTCAATACATAAGTAAGTAGTGCATAAACCCATTAATCTATGATAGTTCATCCACATTCATTAAGCATGAACACAACCTAACCAAGAACTAATACATCCAATATGATTGTTAAGCATAAATAGAACAAGCATATCATTAAAACACATATTCAATGGTGAAGATATAATAGAAACGAAAATAGTAATTATAAAAATGAAAACCTCAAAGCTTCATTGCATAATCTTTAAGAAGTCAATACTCAAAAAGTAGCAAGACATAGAAGTGAAGAAACAAAGCAATGCAGAACGAAAATGCTCCATGGAAAGTCAGAAACTAAGTCAAAATCGAGAATAATAACACCAGAATATCAAACCCTAGGTTGGGTAGCGCTCTAATATGAAGAAAAACGTGAACAATGGTGGTCCCTTCAATGGGTCTCCAAGGGAGGCCCCAAAAATGTAAAACCAAAGAGCTGAAAATGAATCCCCATGGTTTTGAATCCTAAAACCCTAAAAAACTTGTGGTCACCTCACCACATAAATTTAAAATTACAAAATTGTCATTCTGGTCAACATAATTACAAAACTATCACTATGGGCCCAAATGCTGATGTGGAAACAAAGGCTGATGTGGCACAGATGATGTGGCACCCTTCTTTTTACAAAATAAACATTCAAGCCCAAAAATGCATCAGAACAAAACCTAAAATTAATCAAGTGTGAAAATTAGACCAAGTAAATCCAAATTAATGAAAATTTGAATTATAGGCACAATGAGGCCCAAAAGATGAAAATGCACTAAAGATAGATAATTAAGCATTAAACATCAATCAAGATAGGTAAGTAAAAATTGTAAAATAATTACTTCATCAATTGGAATTTTTATGTTCATAATGAAGTTAGCGGTTATGATCCAAGAGCATGAAAACTAGGGTTGCGGGTGGAGGAATGAGTTGGTTTGAATGGTTCAATTAATCAATTGAGTTTTCTTTACTGTTGGATTCATTTTTTTTGCAAAAATGCGATTGGCTTTATGGTTAAATTGCAATGGTCAATGTGATAACTTTTTTATGGTATGAAAGTGTTATTAGATTGCTATTCTTTTTGGCAAATTGATGTTTTGTTGTTTTGGATTCAAGGGTAAGTGTAGAGTTTTAGTGTTGAATTGTGGTTGCATGGTTTTGAGCAATGCGTGAATTTTATTAGGTGGAAAATATTGAATGGCTGTAAGCCTCATTTGGAGCAAGTGTAGAAATTCTTTTATGTTCAAATTTATAAGTTTGGTGAAAGAATTATGTTGTGTTGATGTGAGTTGTTCATACCTTAGAAGGTTGGAAGGTAAGAAATACAGTTATTGTGGAGGATTAAGTGAAAGTTTGATATGTTAAAGGATTACTTGGTGTTTTTCCAAGTTTGGGTGCTTTAAAGTGAACCAAATAGGTGTTTTACACTTATTTTCGTATTTTTAGGTATGTTTGCGCAACGTCGGGCATTGAGTGTTGGTTCTAGGTGTTGAGCGGTGAGTTTTATGAAGCAGCTTGCGTTGAGCGCTGGTTTTGGCATTGATATGTGATTTTTACAAAGCATTGGGCATTGGGTATTAGGTGTTGGTTTTCTACCGTTGGGCGGTGGTTTTTACGAGGTAAATGGTGTTAAGCGCTAGCATTGAGCAATAGGTTGTCTATTTTTATTGCTTTGTCTGGTTTGAATGATATCTCAAGTACTAAGGTTCGAGTACAAGTATATTATGGATGAGGTGATACTTTGTGGTAATGTATAATATGTTATGATGATGACGTCTGGTTACTTATATAATTATGAGAATTATATGCATATATGTGGAGCACGATATGAGGTAATTACATGATGGGTTGGGGTATGTTGATCTTATGATAAGGTGTGGTATGTATGTGTAATCATGTGAGCTAGAACAATATAAATTCTCTAATAGCCATAAAATCATGATGATGCTTTTACTTAGAGTGCTTTATCGAGTCAGGGTAAAAGGGTTATGTTCCTGCATAAGTCTTTAGCATGAGCTTAGCAAGAGTGTTCTTTTCCAAGGCTTTGTTGAGTAGGTGGAAATGTTGCTTGTAAGTCTATGGAAAGAAAGGGAAGGGATTTTTCCAAGAGGCGTTGTTAAGTAAGAAAGGTAAAGTGGTTTCAAGTATAGATCTGATTTAAGTTCTTGTCGAGGTCGTACCTAACCAAATTTAAACATATAAATGCAGTACTCATGAGTTAACCTAAGGTCGTCTCCCAGTGACCATCATTTTCAATCAAAGGTTCTAGATTCAACAAAGGGGGGATTGGTAGATTCACAATTTCAACAAAAAATTAATACGTAATTGCATATTTGATAAAAACGCATTGATTCTTGATTCGAATGTAAATCCACCTATCATAGATCCCCAAAATTGCATACACTATCTAGAAACTCTTGTGATCTCGAAATTAAACCACTGAGCGAGGATTAACACAATTTCATCACATCATTTAATCGTACCACTGGTAAAGCATCTGTGGAAGCTTTGATGGAGGTCGTACCCGACCAAATAGAACAGTTAAATGCAATACTCGGGAGTTAACCCAAGGTCATCTCCCAGTGACCAAACCTTTCACTCGAAGCTTTCTAGATGCAATTCAACACACAAAACAAAGGGGGAGTTGGCAATGTCAAAATCACAATTTTAATTCAATCAAATAGTAATGAAAATGTGTTGATTCCCTGATTCAAATGCGCTTTTACTTATCATCAGTCATGACAATTTGATCTCTGTTAGATTAACTCATAATCCACTCACTCCCAATCAACTAAGCGAAGATTAAGAAAAGTTTCATTATACATTAAAGCAATGCACACATCAATTAATCTTACCACTGAACAAGCAACCCACATTCATTAAGCATGATACAAATTCACTTAAAGACCAAATTATCCACTGCATATTAAGCACATACAGATTTTGAATTATCCTAGGAGATTAAGAAATGAAAAGTGAACCAGAACAGAACCCAATCAACATTATGGAATAAAGAACTTTAAAGCTCATGCATTCTCTTCAATGAATCAATCACAAAATTAGTTCTCCATAGAAATGGAGCTGCAACAGAATGTAACCCTAATCAAATCCATCCTTTCAATGCACCAAACAATAGCAAAATGTAAATGGCAGGAATGAAAACATAAAATGGTAGAAATGAAAACCAAAATTGCTTCAATGAAAAAGTTATAATGAAAACAGAGGAGATATTGCAATAATACTTCAATAAAATGATACCAAAACAGTTTCATGGTGCAATAATGTCAAAATCCCTAAATGGGTGCTGATTCAAAGTGCAAAAGCGCCTAAAACATGAGTCGGTGCCTCCATGGTCACCATACAAAGCAAGGAAACGTAAAAATGGAGTCTATGGAAGAAGATGGTGGCTGCCCATGAAGAAAAAGACCTAAAATTCATGGTCACATCACCACAGACCAAAGTATTTACAAAAATGTCATTTTGGTCAGTAGAATTACAAAAATGCCACTATGGACTAAAAATGCTGGCCCAATGACATGGACAGGCTCATTGACATGGATCAGACGTGACAATGATATGACAACTCTCTCTTCATCTTAAGATTAGTGTCCCAGCTCCAAAATTTGCGCCACAAAATACCTAAACATAATTAGAAACAAAAAATTAGACTAATGTCAAATTACTCAAAATTCAAAATAATGGCCTAATGAAGCCTAATTGAGGAAAATGCACTAATAAAAGACAATTAAGGACTAAAGAACCATCAAGTTGGACACAAAAAGGAAATGGAATAAGAGAAAATAATGACTCATCAAGCATCTAGAAACAACACCTAAAATCATTAAGCATGAATTCATGTCTATTTCAATGCAAGAAAGAAAACACAAACATTAAGCATGCCCAAAATTCATATCTAATAACAAACCACCGATTAAAATGATGAAGAGGAACATAAATAGCGAAAAATAAGCACAAAATTTCAAGATTTCATCCCATTCTCATCAAAGAATCAATACTCCAAATTAGTTCTCCATCAAACTCAAATTATTGCATAAACAAGGGGAAATTGAATTCCAATATAAATTTTCAAACTAGAATGTGAAACCCTAACATTGGTGTTGTCCAAATGCATCAAAACGTGAGAATAGGGTGGCTGACATCAATGGTTGTTCCAAGCTCTCCAAAAACGTAAAAAGGAAATGAAAATAAAAAATGAAGGTTTTGCTACAAAAACTTATACCCCTAACGTGGTCACATGACCACAGATGCACCAATTTACAAAAATGTCATTTTGGTCAGTAGAATTACAAAAAATGCCACTATGGGCCCATAATATTTGTCCAATCACTTAAATGACGTGGAAATGACATGGACAAACGTGGCAATGACGAGGCAACTCTCTCTTCATCTTATGATTAGCATCCAAGCTCCAATATTGCTTCACAAAATACCTAAAAATAATTAGGAAAAAAAACTAGACCAACTAATGCCAAATGAATCAAAATTCGAAATAATAGTCCAATGAAGCTCAATTGATGAAAATGCACTAAAAATAGACAATTAAGCACCAAACATCCATCCAGATGAAAACAAAAAGGCAATGAAATAGGGGGAAATAATGACTCCTCACTATGGAAAGCAAGGGAAGGGATTTTTCTAAGAGGCGTTGTTGAGAAGGAAAGGTAGAGTAGTTTCAAGTACAGTTTTGATTTAAGTTCCTGTATTCCAGCACTCTTACTCAAAGTTCCTTGCTTTGTTTCACGTTTATTCCTTTTCTTTTTCCTTCTTTTTGAATTTTGTTCCAGCAATGTCATTTTCTTTTTTCTTTTTCAACTTTGTTCCACCTTTGCACATATTTTTTTCTTTTATTCCAGTTGGTCCAGGCACTTTCCACATCTTTGTACCTTCAAAGATCACACATCACAACACTTGAACTTTGCACTATCCTACAACTCAACCCAATTCACTTCACATCCCTAAGATAGGGTATAAAAATGATTTTTCTAGGAAAAAGGTTGTTGTCATGATCAGATTTTTCAATAAAAATTAGTCAAATATAGCCAAAAAATGAGGATGCAATGGTGATTTTTCATGACAGGATATATTTGGCAAGTGGCTACATAAAAAATGGCCTAGATTATATCAACAAATCACATTCCATGACTAGTTATGTAAAGGAACAAAGAAAGCCTAGAATGACACTATCATGAATGAACCACACACAAGAATGAAATTTTAATTCTCTCAATGGTCAAATTTGCCAAAATCTACTCATGCACACACTTTTCATGTCAGAACAAACTTGAATCAATGATTTGGAGTACAAGAAATTATTGAAATGCAAGTCAAGAGTTAGGCTAGAAAAGAGAGAAAAAAATTCAAATATGTGAAAACGGGTAAAAACATCATTGAAAATCTTCTCAACAAGCTTAAAATGATTAAAGGAACATAAGAAACAATCTAAAATTGAAATTCTATGTAAAACTCAAAATCTCACTACCTAAAACCTCTAAAAACACCTTAAAACTAAGCTAAAACTAATGAATTCACCAAAGCATGAGTAAAACTGTAAAGACACTACCTAAACAACCTTAAAATGACTAAAGAATACCTAAAACTAACTCATAACTTACTTCCTAAAAGGGCTTCTAAAAATCACTACCTAAAGCTAATATTAGTCTACCAAACTAACCTAAATGCATATGCATGTATAAACTAGCCTATAAAATTGTAAACTAACTATCCTAACAGGTTTCTAATGACAAAATATGACTAGAAAACAACTCAAACTGGTAAAATTAGCTACAAATAAAAATCTAGCTACCTAAGGCCTAAAAGTAGCAATAACTATGCTAAAACTGCAGAAATTTAAAACTGAATTAACTAAGTTACGAAACTACTATAGGACTGGCTAAACAACTTCTAATGGACAAAAGAAAGATGAAAAACAATTCATAAATCAGAAACAACCAAAAACTCAAAATGTGGCTAGTAAAACCTAAGAAAAATGAACTAAAAATTTGTCAAAACAAATTGGAAAATACGTCAGCAACGAAAAAATGCTAGACAATGATACAAACATTATCTAATTCATGTATAAAAGATGAAAACTAATCTAAGAAACAAGAATAATATGGAAAACAAAACTGACTATGCCGAACCGAAAATGGTGCACTAAAATGAATCAAAATTGAATACAACATACCCAATCAAGGAAACAAAGGCTAAACATTACTCTAATCAGAATAAGAAAAATTCAACTAAATCTAGAATTAAACTATGAAACACATGTATCAGATAAAAAAAACACTAAAACAGATTATATCTCTACAAAAAAAAGTGAAATTACCGACAAATATGTTTCAGTCAGAAATTTGAATTACCGACAGACTTTCAAATTTTAATTATCGACGGATTTTTCTATCGGTAACACAAATTTCATTTATTGACAGAAAAATCTGTCAATAACATCCGTCATTAATTCAAATTTTTTTAACCGAGAAATTTACCGACAGATTTATTCGTCGGTAAAAGGAGCGAGATATTTCCTGCTCAAATTTGTATTATCGACGGATTATTCCGTCGGTAAAATTCGTCGATAATTTAAAATTTTTTTACCGATGGATAAAAGAAGCGGGAAATTTCTCGCCCAAATTTGCATTGTCGACGAATTTTTCCATTTGTAAAATCCTCTGGTACTTACGTAACTTAGAATCCGTCGGTAAAATTCGTAGATAATAAAAAAGGAGCGGGAATTTTCCCGCCCAAACTCATCTTATAAGAAGACGAGAAGAAGAAGAAAAGAAGAAGAAAAGAAGAAGAAGGAGGAGGAGGAGGAGAAGAAGAAGAAGAAGAAAGGAGAAGAAGAAGAAGAAGGAGAAAGAGAAGGAGAAGGAGAAGGAGATTTTTCTGTTGATAGATTTTTCTGTTGATAATTACCGACAGAACATGATTTCTGTCGGTAAAATTTTACTGACAAGAGTGTTACATACAGATTTTTGACCGTCAATAATCCATCGGTAATGTTGATTTACCGATGGATTTTGACCATTACCGATGAATTTTGACCGTCGGTAATATCAATTTTTCTTGTAGTGTATATAACAAAAAAAAATTAACAACAAAACAATTAAAACATGGTTTGGAATAGATCCATGGAGTGTGACAACTATTGAATGTGTAGGTTCTATTCTAATATTTAAGGTCATGAAACTTCCTCATCTTTTCTTTATAAATGATGGAATTGTTATAAGCTTTAAGCCTGATTTCCTCCAACTCCTACAACTTTTAACTGCCTATAAGGCTTTATGTGCAATGGCCATAAGGAGAAGACAAGGCTTTCCGAAAACTATCTAAAAAGGTAACATTTCTAAGGGGGTTCTATAAGTAGTCCTTTGAGCCCACAACACGTCATCCAACCACTGGCTCCACTTTTTCTGATCAAGTTGGACTAGCTTGGTCTAGAGTTTCTTCACTTCTCTATTGAAAACCTCTACTTGGCCATTAGTTTGGGGATGGTAAGGTGTAGAGACTATATTCACAACCTCATACTTCTGAAACATCCCAATAATGATCCTATTGCAAAAATGACTACCTTGGTCATTGTTTATAGCCTTAGGCCCTCCAAATCTGCAGAAAATATTCAATTTCAAGAATGTGGCTACCTTTTTTGCATCATCCAATTTAGTTGCCTTTGCTTCTTCTCATTTAGAAATGTAGTCCACCGCAATATAAATATAGCAATGTGTAGTGGAATTTGGAAGTGGACCCATAAAGTCTATTCCCCACACATAAAAAACCTCACAGAAAATCACTTTTTCTCTTCGCATTTCATCCCTTTTCATGATATTTTCCCCAACCATTTGACAAGCCTTACATGTAACATCGTAGCCGGATATTACTTATTTAAAATTAAAATAATAGAAATAATAACAAATCGTATTTATTAAAGAAGTACTTTCCTAAAACGCGGGAAATTTTTTTACTTTATTACAAGCGTCAGAATTCCAAACTCCATAAATCTATATAACGTCTACAAAATTCAAAAAATACTAGAAATAAGTCAATTATTACAAAAACATCACAAAGATAAATCCGTGAAAATCTCCCACGCTAGCCCCTCTCCAGCTCTGAGCATCCACGTGTTCACCTGCAACAACATATGTTCCCATGTAACAAGTTACATGATCATCGTCAAACACACACAGATAGGGTGAGCTCAAAATAAAACACATTGCCATATACAATAACATAACAATTTAAAACCCTAACGCTTCTGATATCCCCAAACCTAAGACACAAGCATTCACATTCTCCTCTAGACGTTGCTCGATTCTGCACCCTTTGATGATTACTTTGGTTGATACTTGTTGCCACAAGTGTATACTCGCCCCTCCGACTACAGCCCACTACCTATAGTCCACACGTGGAAATGATCTTATTACGGACTACAATCCGCAACACCAAGTGGGGGTTCCCCAATACTAACTATCATCGAAGAGGGTAATCTTTCAGACCCATCTATACGAGCCATGATCTCGCATACTCCCACTGGACTTCCACAACCACCAGGCTACAACCTCGTGTGGTCACGTGTTACCCCATTACAAGCTACACTCGTAACTTGGGCCCAACAAAGCATCGCCTCAAGACCTCCACCCAAAGTTGTGTAGAATCCCTCACGCAATCCACCTCTGCACCAGAACTACTTGATGCCACCCTCTATGTCGCTAGGCACACTCGTGCTCCAAACTGCCCAGCAGCCACCTCACGCCACCATGCGCCATGCGCCTTTCAATGTCTCTACCACATCGCTTTCGCCTAGCAGAACCACCAGTAGTGTCACTACTATTGGTATTTTGGCATTTTGGACTGGTTCTAAAGAACCCTAAGCACTCAGCACATAATTCAAAGTTTGAATTATAATTGTCCAATAATAATCATAGTACTGAACCATAATTCAACATATTCAATTGCCAAATATTTCATAGTTAAAATCATGTCTTTACTCAATTATTGATGAAATTCACTATACATTATTCTTTTACCAAATAAAACATGCCACATTGTATTTCAACCAACATCATAATTTGCACATAACGACAGTCCCCAAACAGGCACTATACATCATCATAGTCACAACAAACCTTACTTTTACATGAACTTGGTCCCAACTAACACATAATTATACTTATAATTAATTATCTTACATGCATGTGTTTTCTTCCCCCACCCTCTACCCAATTTAACCACTATTATGTATAAAATATCCATATAACCCACCGAAGGACACCCACTGCAAAGCAAAATCCCAATGCCCACTACACTAATAGGTTGCCTGGTGACAGTTCATGTATCGCTAGGCGGTGCATATAAATTGTAGGAAAATCCCAGATTCTCTAGCACTTGCACGAATCCTAAATCCCCACCCATCCATTCAGTCACGCATTTTTGCACGTGTTTAATGTTCAACCAGCTTATTAAGTTCATGCTTTTCAATTATGCAAGGATTCCTACCATTATCATCAAGAAATTTTACTCGCAGATATTCAAACATGTAAAAATTCACACGAACATACATCAGGCTCAATTCAGGCATCTCAACATCATAAAACACCCAAGAAAAATAGCAAATTGGGCAAGCCAGTTCGCGTCGCCTGACGGACAGCACACAGTTGTCAGGCGATTCATAGGAAAAACCCAGAAAATGGGTTTTGGAGGCATGAGTTGCCTAGCGGGCCTTCAACGCCGCCAGGCGGTTTTTGCAAAATTTTAGAAACACGAACAGTTCACGAAAGTTTGGTAGAATTCAAGGGTCACATGCAGTTTATTCAATCATACAATTAAATATAAAACACGAAATGCAACTTCCCTAACATGGATTCCTCGATCCAAAAATGTTTCTAGCTTTCTCCTTGAGCTAAGTTGTCGTCTCTTTTATCTCCCATTATCTCCCCCTTCCAATTCACTCTCAGTCCTGTTCTACAGTGCAGATTGGTGGTTGGTACCATTTACTTCTCCCAGCCCTAAAACTAATTTAATTAAATTAAAAACACAATTAAATTAAATCTCCTCTTTAATTATGTCATTAATGTCTAATTAGGTCCAATTATCCCCTTTGTTTGTGTCCAGACTCAAAGCACCTACCTCCAACTCTTCACCTACTCAAATTCGTTGCAAGCCACTAGATGTTTATTGGCAGTTCATGCTTATCTACGATTTATCTTCTTGCTCTATGATCAAGCATACATGCAAAATAACAAACAATTAATTTACACCCAATGGCATCAACAAGACTCAAAACCAAGTCCTTTCATAATAACTAAGTACTCTCAACCATTTGAGATAGTACTATTCTACGTCATCTCTTTCCACAATAATTATCTTAGGGATCCCCGCCCTCGCATTTATTAAATAAATAATTATTTATTTATTTAATTTCTCGAGTCTTACATCACATTATTGCACAACTTTATAAGCATCCTTAAAAGTTGTCAGCCAGAAAAACCTATTGTCCATATTTTTTCTTGTAGTCCTCTTTGGATCATGATGTCCTCCTACTGCAAAATCATGGCAGAATTTCAAGATACTTTTCATTTCATCATTGGGAACACAGCTTCTCATCACTTGATCACTGTAATACTTCCACAAATATGGGGCATCCCAAATGTAATATTTTACATTAGATTTTAGTTTCTTACTCTAATTTGCAGTAAGATGGTCATGCAACACAAATGCAGCTAAATAATTCACAAAATATGCATACTAAGGAGTTTCTCCTACCATATTTAATGGATAAAGAAATTCGTCAGGAAATCTGTCATTCAAGGGAAACAACTCCTTATCAGAGTTTATTCTACTTAAATGGTCTGCTACAAATTTTGCGCACCACTCCTATCCTTAATGTCCAAGTCGAATTCTTGCATCAACTGAGCCATTTGATAAGCCTTGCCTTTGATTCTACATTTTTCCAGATATAATTAAGAATTGCATGATCTGTAAAAAAAACCACTTTTGATCTCGCAAGATAAGCTCAAAATTTATCAAGAGCAAAAACTATTGCAAGCAGCTCCTTCTCGGTGGTAGTATAGTGACATTGTGTAGCATCTATCATCTGAGAGGAATATGAAATTTCATGGGGGAACCTATTAATCCTTTGCACTAAAACCACTCCAAGAGCATAATCTAAGGTATCGCACATAAATTCAAACGGAACACTCAAGTTTGGGGTTGGACAATAGGTGCTTCTATTAATCTCTTTCTCAATTCCAGAAAAGCATTCTTGCAAGAACTATTTGTAAGTATTGAAATGGTTGAAATGCCAAGACGAGGGCGGTTGAATTGGCTAGTTAAAAAATAAGGCGACTTTTAAAAGCCTAAAACAATTTTCAATTGAATCAAATCAACCACCAAGTATGGATGCAAACACTCCTGGACTGGACACTTTCAATTGATCAAAAAGAGAGTTAGCCAATTGATTTCATTAAATAGATACAAACAGATACAGTACTGGTAGAATCAATAGGTTAAATCATAAAAACAGTCAACTGAAAAACTGGGAAAAATGTAGAAATGCGAATTTGTGATTTACGTTAGGAAGAGTATGAAAGATCAATCAAGATAGGTTTAAATGAGTTAGAAAAAAGATTATCAATGCTACAAATAATGCCATATCACACAGGAATGCCAAAAAGATGATTCAAATCAAAATTCTTTAAACTTTAAAGTGTAATACAAGTGAGAATGGTTAGAGAAAATCCACAAGATTTTTATATTGGTTCACTTAAATCTGAGCTACATCTAGTTAGTCAAGGAAACCTGAGCTAACTTTGCACTATTTCAAATAATTTACAAAGTTCACAAGATTACACTTTCAAAATATGAAAGAACACTACACAATGACTCTTGAATCACACAAGAATCAAACCAGCACAGTAAGACACCCCGAGACTTGGAAAAACACCAAGCGCAACCTAAAAGCTTGAGAAAGACCAAAACTCAGTGGTAGCACAACCTTGCTACCAAAACCACCTTCTCCAAGCTTCAAACACCAATCAAAATGCTCTAAGAATGATCCAAGATCAATCTTCAACAACTGCACCCTGTATGATCACAAAAGAGAGAATTCCACAGTTTCCAGAAAGTTTCCGCGCTCAAAAATGGTCTTCACACCTCTCTTTCGAAAAATACAACTTTTATAGTCAAATTGTTACGAAATTCAACATTCATTCAACGGATTAAAAGACACCATTTAACCTGTTGAAAAACATTTCAACATATTAAAAGACCCAACTTAGACCATATACATCTAATTAATGCAAAATGGTCTACAACATGAATTACAATATTCAAGCTTGTTAATCCCATGAACAATCCATATAGAGAGCACGCATACAAGGCTTGATCAACACGTGAAACATCAAATCTCCATATCTTCATCAATGTAAGCATGGTTCCAACATGTTCCAAGGCAATGGCTTCATGTACCTTCATCAAATCTTCAAGCACTAAATCTTCCAGTCTATTTGTGCCAACACTATCAAACTAGAAATCCACCTATTTTCTCAATAGATTTGAAATGGGAAGAGCAATCTTGCTAAATTCTTTGATAAATCACTGATAGTATCATGCATGCCCCAATAAAGCTCTAAGTTTTCTAACAGTTGTGGGTAAAGGTAACGCAGCTATAACATCCACTTTGGCCTTGTCCACCTAAATTCTCGCATGTGCCAACATAATTCCTTTATCCACCACGAAATGGCATTTCTCATGGTTCAACACTAGATCGTTACCGACGCACCTCTTCAACACATTTTCAAGGTTAATCAAACATTCATCAAAGGATGTTCCAAAGATAGTGAAGTCGTCCATGAATATCTTTATGCAATTCTCCATCAAATAAAAAAATGCTCATCATACAACATTGGAATGTGGTTGGGGCATTACAAAGACTGAATGGCATGCATGTATATGCATAAGTGTCAAAGGGACTTATAAAAGTACTCTTGCCTTGATCTTCAAGTTCTATGTGGATTTTCATGTACCCAGAAAATCCGTCCAGGAAGCAATAAAATGGTTTCCCTGCTATGTATCAACTACTTGGTTTGTAAAAAGGAGAAGGAGATAATCTTTAATTGTGGCTTGGTTCAACTTACTGTAATCTATGCACACCCTCTATTTGTTTACCACCTTAGTGTTTAAAAATTTCGCCCTTTCATTCTTCACCACGGTCACTCTAGACTTTTTGGGGACAACTTGCATTAGAGATACCCATGTATTATCTGAAATGGGGTATATCATAACAGCCTTCAACAATTTATTCACCTCTTTTACTACATCTGAAAGGGTAGGATTCAACCACCTTTGTTGGTTGCCTTATTGGATTGTTGTCATCTTCAAGCAAGATTCTATGCATACATATGCCTGGATTGATCTGTGGAATATTAGTCAAGGACCAACTAATTGCTCTTCTATTCCTTTTTAGCACCTCCAAAAGTTTCTCTTCCTAGTGTGGTTACAACACTGATGATATGATGACTAGAAACTTCCCCCCTCTTCCAAATACACATATTTCAGATGAGTGGGCAGGGGTTTTAATTTTGGTCCAAAGGTGTTGTCCTTCTTCTTCTAAAATTCCTCATTGAATGAATCCTTCATCTCTTCATTTTCTTATATATGGAAAACTCTTCGAAATCAACTTCATCCCTATTTGGGTGTTCCACGACTTCATCTCCATTCATGGAAACACTTATCATATCACAGGTGGCTTCGTGTAACACCTCTTCCGATATAGAATCCATTTCCAACGGGTGTCTTAAGGCATCATCTAGGTTAAATTGCACCCGATGGTCTCCAAACTCCATGGTTAATGTTCCATTATACACATTAATGATTGTTTTAGCTGTCATGAGGAATGACCTTCCAAAAATCAGAGAAGTCTTATTCCTTGAAAGCTCACCCTACATCTCTATTGCATAAAAATCTGTTGGAAATATCAGCTTCTTTACATGCACCAGCACATCTTCAATTATTCGCAAAGGTTGCATTGTGGCTTTATTGGCTAACCGGATAATCACCCGTGTTGGTTTCAATTCTCCTAAATGTAACATCTTATAAATGGAGTGGGGCATTACGTTAATTGATGCTCCCAAATCTACTAAGGCATAAAAATAGTGATTTTCCTTATGATGCATGGCATTGTGAACTGTCCTGGGTCTCCGCATTTCTTTGGAATCTCATTTTTCGAAAGTGTTGACACCATCTTTATATATGGTTGTCTCAACCCTCTCTTGTACGTGCATAGTTCCTTTAAAAATCTAGCATATTTTGGCACTTGTTTAATCACTTCCAATAAAGGCATATTCACTTGCACTTTTTTAAATAATTTCATCATTTTGGGGTCACACCAAAACTTAAACCAATAATGCATGTCACTTAATTTACCTTAAGAATCAATTAACAACTATTGAATTGTGTTGAATGTGACCAAATACAGCGAAACTGTTTTCACTTCTCTATCTTCCAAAACTACCACATAACGCTAAAAAACTAATATATTTTGTGTCTAACCATGGTTCAAACTCACCACCACCAAGTTCCAAACAAACAATTTATCCAAAACAATAATAAAAAAAGAAACAAAATAAACATCACAAGAATCCAATTCATGACCTTCAACCTCAGTCCATAACAAAGAGGTCTAACCAACTGTGTTACTTTTCACTTTTGTATAAATTATTATTTAATAAATTTAAATGATATCACCCACATCCAACCTACCTTTCTTACAAATTTTAATTATTTGTCTTGGGTCTTGCAACTTTTACATGGGGAAGACACATATTTATAAGCTTAAGTAACCCTAAAGGTGTCTTCAAATTGTAGAATCAAAACCCTAATTCTACTTCTTGGAGAACAAGGCAAAATCCTCTCCACTAGGAGGATGACACATGACCACTACAAAGGAGAAATTATTTCCATTATGTGCATGAGAGCTGACCACTACTAAAGAGAAATCCTCTTCATTAGGAGCATGACACATGGCCAGGGCATATGTCTCACAAAAGAGAACAACTTGGAGACCACTGTAGACAAGGGCCCACAAGCTTATAAAAGGTTTGCTCTCCTAGCTAGGGTTTTTATCCTAGATCTATGTGTCTCCTTAAGGCCCATCTCCTAGGCCCAAAACCCAACACTACAACCCAAGGCCTAAAAGAAACTCTAGACTACTTGGCCCATTATACAAGGCCTAAAAGGAAAACCCTATACTACTAGGTCCATAATACAAGGTCCAAAATAAATCTAACCTAATAACGATTCATTGATGGCCAATGGTAATAGGATTTTGAGCCTGCCTTCCACAGATGAAGCCTACTCTTCTTGTGTGTGCTTGGTCATGGCTAGGAGGTAGTGGGTATTCTTAATTCTCTCATTTCTTGAATTTCTTTTTATTCTAGATTAAAAATGAAATGATCTCTCCCTCAAAATTCTTTTGGATTGTTAGGCATAAAGGAATAGCTTAGTCCCTAAAAAAATATACACATTATGTTTATGTCTAAGAAAGAAGAAAAAGAAGCTAGAACCAATTGGATCTCTTGATTTAATATTTAATTGATTTGGATTGATTTTATATCTTTCTCATTTTAGGTTTTTGTGATCAATGGTGTGATAAGAATTTTAATTCTTGATTGGGTAAAGATCTCAAATGATTTAATACCCTACTTTTGACTTCATTCCTAAATCTAACACTCATTGTTAACCTTAAGTTGTGTTCAGTTGATAGTTTGGAAATGTTTTGTGCACTAATATAATATGAAATAGTGATAAAAGATCCTCACAAGTGTTTGGTTTTTTAGTGATAAGTATATTATTATTCAGTAGAAGATTTATATTATTTGTTAGAGTAAACATAATCTAAGTTAGAGGTGAAAAAGTATAAAACCTAAAATATTTATTGTATCTTTTTGTTATTGACATAGTGCTTGTTTGGATGATCTGTAAAAATATTTGAGAAAATTTATTGAAACACTTTAATAAAAATCTTTAGACAACCCGTTTTAAACATTTAACTACTTTTCAAAAATCACAATACTTTAACTTTATGTAACCCCTTTAGTAGAACAAACAATTTTCTTACACATTTTAAATTGGGATTTGTAAGGCCCCTTTTTCTTACTGTCGTATAAGATTAGGGCTTGACCTTTTTAGTAGGCCTAAGGTCAGCCCACTTGGGGACTTCAGAACTCTATGCTACCCTTTCATTTCCCATTCTACTCTTACTTGGCAAACAAATCACTCTCAAACACTTTCTTCTCGTTACAAAGCTCTGCTAGGGTTTGGACCTCCCTCATCTTCTAGCTAGCTACTCAACCCTTTTCTATTCCATTATTCCACGTAAGTTCTTTTTCAGCTCATCTTCGTTCTTTCCCAACTGGTTTTTCGTGAGCCAACAAAGGTTCGTCATGATAACCTCATTTCTTCTCTATTTCATTATTTTCCAGCTCACAAATCTGCTCGTAGAGCTATTGTGCCCAGCTGTTTAGGTGTGCGAGTCTTTTGATAGCCTTGTTCTAAGTAAGGGAAGCTAGGTTTTTTTCACGTTTTTTGTATATTGTTGGTTGTTTTACTTTTGTTTCATGATTTTTATGCCTGTATGATGTTTGGGTTCGTATGAAAATGGTTTGGACATTGTATTGGTTGGGTGTGCTGCCATGTATGCGTGAACAGGGATGATAACTGATATTTTCGCCCAAGCGAGCTTGTCTTGCCTAGGCAAGAATAGCAGAAGCTCGCACAAATTTCTGCTCGAACACTCGTCCATGCAAAGGGCTGCATTTTTTAGCGACGAACCATCTCGCTCAAGCGAGAAGGTCTTGCCTAAGCGAGAGCTCACGAAATCTTCCAGCGCCTTTGTTCGCAGGCTCGCCTAAGCGAGAGCCAGCAGCTTAAGCGAGAGCACTCCTCTATCCTAAGCGAGGGCTCCCAACTTGAGTGAGACCTAGCGTGGGTTATTACTGTTTTCCTTACATAATTGTTGTTGGTTGCTTGATTGGCTGATTTGCTCTATTTTAAACATGAAGGGTGTGAATATGCATGTATTATGTATGTTATGGGCTGTAACTGATGAGTTGGTATGTGCTTGGTATGATATATGTTTGTATGGTTGGTTATCTATATAGACTGACATGAGATTGGTATGCATGGAAACTCTATGATTGGTTGGTAAAACATGGACAAGGTATGGATAGGACGTAATCCTATGACTTTTATAGTGGGAGCTCATAGTGGTGCCTCATCTAATGGACGTAATCCCATGGATCCTCCTAGGGGGAGTTCATGGTGGTGCCTTATCTAATGGACGTAATTCCATGAACCTCATGGTGAGAGTTCATGGTGGTGCCACATGTAAGGACAAGACGTAATTCCATGAAGGTTTCGTAGTGGTGCCTCACGGCCAGGATGTAATCCCACGAAGGTTTTGTGGTGGTGCCTCACGGTCAGGACGTAATCCCATGAAGGTTTTGTGGTGGTGCCTCACAACCAGGACGTAATCCCACGAAGGTTTCGTGGTGGTGCCTTAATCCCACGAAGGTTTCGTGGTGGTGCCTTAATCCCACGAAGATTTCATGTTGGTGCCTCACGACCAGGATGTAATTTTAGGAAGGTTAGTGGTGGTGCCTCATCGACCAAGACGTAATTCCACGAAGGTTAGTGGTGGTGCCTCATCATATGTATCCGAATGACTGAGTCTTAAAGTCTTAACTTTGTTTGCAATCACATGTTTGGATGTCTGATATGTAACCTTGATTTTTTAATTGCATGTTGAGTTGTATGATGAAATAATCTTTTTACTCTAGCTTACCCTTCTGCTTGTATGTTTTTGTGTGGTTTTTTCTCCTTTTGTGATGATCATCAATTTATTGATGTGAGCAGATGTGGGAACCCTGACAATCACAGTAATAATGGGGACGCTGCAACTTGATGATCGTGGATGGGTATTGAGCTCACTATTGAGCCCACGTTTGAAGAAGTCTTAGTTATTTTTGTAATCCTTCTGTTTAAGGGCAAGTTTCTTTTGAGCCACTATTGAACTGTTGTATTTTGTTATAGGCAATGTGGTACCTCTGTTTCCAGTGCGGGTGTGATTGGATAAGTGTAAACTTTCATACCCCAAACTCTGTACTCTTTGGATATTTTAAGTATACGACATTTTATTAAATTAGAATATTTTTTTATTGGAACATTAAAATATTTGAGAATATTTATTGAAACACTTTTATAAAACATTTTATTAAATTAGAATTATCTTTTTTATTGGGACATTAAAAATATCTGAAAATATTTATTGAAACACTTTTATAAAAATCTTTAGACAACCCGTTTTAAACATTTAACTACTTTTCAAAAATCACAATACTTTAGCTTTATGTAACCCCTTTAATAGAACAAACATTTTTCTTAAGCATTTTAAATTTTAAATTGAGATTACACACTAAAATTATCATAGAACTTCATTTCATACATTCTGGAAGAAATAGAAACAATGTATTAACTTATTCATAATAAATAAAACATTCGGTGCACACATTATCCCTCTCACAAGTTATGAAACTTATCAAATATAACATGCTACTGAACATAACTAAATTTAAGATGAAAATTAATCATTTTTAAACTATTCAAAATATTAAAAATGAGGTATAACGTTAATATAATTAGACGGTTTAATTATATTTTCATATTGTTCTTTTTAGGTAAAAATCTTCTTAGAATCCATGTAGAAACTCTCCAAGTCAATAATGTTAGCAAATATAATTTGTAGTAGCAAGAGGAGTAATACTATCCCTAATTAGTTTACCTTTTATGTTATTTATCCCAAACTTAACTATAGAATTTTTAAAAAAATGAATATATATATATATATATATATATATATATATATATATATATATATTTTTTTAATTAATTTTATTCTATCTAACAATAATACTTTAATTTTTTTTTATTAACTTAAGATTATATTTTCAAGGATTTCCTTTTTTCATTCTTGACATCAAATTAAGAAAGATTAGATTAGATTTTAATAACATATACATAATAATTAAATAATATTTAATAACTTTCATAATTAACGTAAATACGATTTGATTTTATTGATATTTTGGTGTAGAGGATCACGTAATAAGGTAACATATATCATGTATAAGAGAGGAAAGTGAATCAAATGTAACATTTTAGAATTATACACATCAAATGCTATTAATTTTTACGATTATATCATTAATATTTTTATTTGGTAGTTTTTAATTTGTATTTAAATATTCATTTTTGTTTTTCCTTTTAAAGAAGTTATCATAGAGATAATTTTGAAGACAGAAAAAAGTGTAAGACTTTTATTCCATAAATATGCATGAGATCGATAACTACACAAAATAAATAAATAAATACCATTTCAAATGAAATCAAGAAAAATGAAAATCACTTTTAGTTTCTCTCTTCTGGTGCTTGTTCTCTTTGTTGCTTCTGGTAAGCGCTCTTGGTCACAAATTCTACAATTTCAGTTATAGTATTATTATGTGCGTAGATATAAGTGAATATTAGAAATTAATTATATATATGCAGGAAATCAAGTCCAAACGACAGTGGTACCTTTAGACTGTCAGGAGTATACGTTGAATGGCGATGTTTGTGACCCGAAAAAGCCTGATTGTGAGGCTGATTGCAAATTACATTATCGAACAACAAACACAAGTGGATATTGTGATATTGATAAAAATGTTTGTATTTGTATATATTGTGGAGGTTAGCTTTCACCCCTGATCAGTCTGTATCATCAACTCAAACACATGGTTGTTAATAAAAACTTATTTTTTAATTCTTTTTATTCATTTTTTCACTTGCTTTATTTTATTTTACTTTACATCAAAGTCTGTTTCCATTTCGTTATACGACATTTGGTTTTTCCAAACTTTTTGTTTATTTAAAAGACATATTTTAAAGTTCTTAAGAAATCCTACACTCACACTTTAAACCAAAAAAAAGTGTATTAAATCTAACAAGACGATTTCCTTATCTAATATAAAATCATAGAAATAATTTATATATATATATATATATATATATATATATATATTTCGATATTTATAATAAACATGTAATTTTACGTTTTCAAACTATTGGCCAGGTAGATTAAGGGATACACTCTTATTGGCCATGTATTCAATCTTACTTTATAATATATAACATAAAAGACAAAAAATAAAACTACAATCATTAAAATGAAGTGAAATAAAAAATATAAGACGAACAAATACGCAAAGTTTTGCACCTCTATTTTACTATAAATTATGAATATAATTATTATAATTATTATAATAATTAATAAACTTTTTACATATAGTATATTTATAATTAAAAAACTATTTTTTACTGTACATAGTTTACCACGTCTAATAATTTTTTAAATTATTTTTTTTTTACGAAATTCAAATTTAGTATTACATTTGGTGAAATGGTGAAATAAAATTCAATAGTTTTAAAATTTATTTAGTTATAATAAATTTTGTTTACTATATAATTAAGATAAGTTTGAAGATGCAATTTGTAATATACTAGGCGGTTCGGACCGGTATAGCTAACTACCCAATCCCAACCGCCAACTTATAGTCTTGACAAAAAGAATGTTGGTTGACTACACAAAAAGAGTATACATACATAATGGCCAAGGCAAGATACGAGCAAAGACCGCCTACTCTAAACTTAGTAAATAATAGTTGCATTTACGAAATCAAGTCATAAGTCTGATGCTTGGGCCTTGATCAAACCCATACAAGCCCAAAAGAGACCCAATGAGCCCAGTAGGGGCCCAACACATAAGCCAAGTAATTTGTGATTAATATTCTATAAATACAAGTGGACCCCAACAATTAAACATACACAATTCATTAATTTTTTGATTTGACTTTTGAGAGCTCTTGTTGACTTGATCGTCGTCGGAGTCTTTTCCGTAGGTAACCCCCAAAACGTCCAGTTCGCCTATACTACAACAAGCCATACCCAAGCCGAGAAGTAGAGACGTATCCATCATAAGGAGTTAAAGATTGGGTAAGATTTGATTTGTGTTCCCTGATATTCTGTTATTGTTTCCGTTGGAACAATTGGCGCCCACCGTGGGGCACGAGTTAGTATCTTACCACAATAATCTGAGAACTTCTGAAGATGGTTTCAACACGTAGCAAAGATGGAGTTTCAAAGGAGCCTGAAGTAAGGCCAAGGGAGCCAGCAACTAACCACTTGGATTTGGCCACCATCCTAGAGGGACAGGCCAAGATGCAGTAGGACTTCGCTGATTTCAAGAAGCGCAACGCGAATAAGATGGAAGCGTTGAGACAGGAGAATTCACTGTTGAGAAGGAAAATAAAACCATATCCCACCCAAAAAGGAAAGGATAAGGAGGTGTCAGAGTACTCCTAAACTCCCACACACCAACCTATTGAAGAGGAAAGTGAATACAATCCTACCCCTCATACCTTTACCACAACCCACCACACAACCACCCTTCCCACCCATCACACACCCACCCTCCTAACCACACATATCCCACCCCATCATTACACCACAACCTTCTCGACCATCATCTGACACCCTATACTAGCACATACACACAAACAATGTCATCCCTTCATTGATGGCATTATAGAGACTACTCTCCCCATCCAATGGAAAGCCTTTACTCATGTCGGCCTATACACGAATGCAAATGTCATTATGTTTAAAGTCTTCCCCACCACCCTCAAAACACTAGCTCTGGAATGGTTCACCTCTCATCCCCCATACTCCTTCGACTGCTTTGACATTTTATCTCACCTCTTCAAAACCTAGTACGCCAGAAGCCGCCCCCATCAAGCCAGCCCTTGTCCCTCCTCAGCGTCAGAAGGGAAAAAGATGAGATGCTACGAGCCTTCATAGACTGATTCGGAAAGGCGGCCTTCTGAATGAAGAACCTAATGTAAGAGATGATTCTTTAGTGTATGGCCCTCGCACTGAAACCGGGACCATTCGTAGATAACGTCTGCCTCCAACCATCAGCCACTATGTACGAGCTCAAGCTGCACATCGCAGACTACATACAAATGGAAGAAATTAAAACCTTGCGCACCTGCTTCTATGCCGATTACCAGCCCATCGACATCAAAGTCATTAAACCACCCACAAGAACAGACTCTAGGCCCCCAAAGCCTAGACCACCCCGATTCTCGAGATACGCTTCCTTGAGCATTCCCCGATCTCGTATTCTAAACGAAGCATTACAAACAGATTTTATCCCTCTGCCTCGCAAAACCCTAAACCCACCCAACACAAACATGACCAAATACTACAAGTACCAACGCAACAATGGTCATACCACGAACGAGTGTAAGGCGTTACAAGATAAAATTGAAGAATTTATATGCGTTGGCCACTTAAGACGATTCGTCAAAAGAGAGGGACAATACAACTTTAGACCAGTTGAAAACTGCGACCGCACACATACCCGTCAGAACGACCATCGCCACCAAAAAAATGACCGCAGAAACCATCCTCAAGGTCATACCGACATCAACCATAAAGATCCTCCCTAACTACGCGTTACCATAAACAGCATATCCGGCGGATTCGTAGGTTGAGGATCAACTTCTTTCGCCAGGAAAAGGCACCTTAGGAGCATCCAATCCGTCAACTTCGTTACCCGCTCCCACAGAAGGCGATGAATGCCGCCAATTACCTTCACTAACGTCCACTTCCAAGGCGTGGACCAAGAACAAGATGACCCTATGGTGATCACCATGGAACTTGAAAACTTTGCGGTAAAAAAAGTCCTAGTACACTAAGGTAGCTCAATAGACATTCTATACTTGGCAACCTACCAAAAATTACAACTCCCTATTGAGGCTATGGTACCTTAGGATGAGCCCATTTACGTATTTTTCGGTGAAAGAGTATGTACGCACGGGTATATCGATCTTCATATAGTATTCCGCAAAGGACACCAAACTAAAGCCATCCCCGTTCGATTTCTGGTCGTCGAAGCAAACTCATTCTATAACGTCCTTCTAGGACAACCCTCACTAAACACACTAGGTGTAATATTATCCACACCCCACCTAGCCATGAAGTTACCGTCCTTGTCCGGCGACATCATTACCATCCATGGAGATCAAAGGCTCACACACGAATGTTATATCGCATGTTTGTGACCAAAGGAGCCCGTCCTCACAACCAACAATATTGAACGATAACCTGGAGCCGGCCTAACCTAAACTGGTGAGGACCTAGACCCAAGAATAATTTATGTTTCGCACATCGAGCAAGTAGAGGATACTAAATCTTTTGAGGTATCACCTGGAAGAAACCTCAAACTTGGCGCGGGTTTAAGCCACAACTATCAAGACTTGATTGGTAGTGACCTATACAAGCGCGGATATGGACAACCATTGCTTAAATGTGTAACGAAAGAATAGGCACAATACGTAATAAAAGAAATTCACAAGGGAATATGTGGATATCACATCGAATCGCGGGCCATGACAACTAGAATCCTAAGGGTCAGCTGCTATTGGTCGACTATGGAGTAGAATTGCCACGCCTTTGTCAAGAAATGCATACCATGCCAAAGACACAACAACCTTATTCACTAAAAACAAGAGGAGTTACATTCCATACTTTCCCGTTGACGTTTGCAAAGTGAAGGATGAATATCTTAGGACTATTCACTCCTGGTAAGGGACAAGTCAAGTTCCTCATTGTAAGGATTGATTATTTCACAAAATGGATCGAAGCCAAACCACTGGCTACCATCATAGCACATCAAGTCCAATAGTTTGTCTGGAAAAATATAATATGCCGATGGGGTGCTGCACACAAAATATAATAACACGAAAAACTTTGACACGACTTCATTAGTTATCCTGCCAAAGGCTGGGGGACTGATGTACTATACTAGGCGGTTAGGACCAATATAGCTAACTACCCGATCCCAACCACCAACATATAGTCTTGACAAAAAGAATGTTGGTTGACTACACAAAAAGAGTATACATACATAACGACCAAGGTAGCATACTAGCAAAGACCGCTTACTCTAAACTTAGGAAATAACAATTGCATTTACGAAATCAAGTCATAAGCTTGATGCTTAGGCCTTGATCTGGCCCATACAAGCCCAAAAGAGACCCAATGAGCTTAGTAGGGGCCTAACCTAAAAGCCAAGTAATATGTGATTAATATTCTATAAATACAGATGGACCACAACAATTAAAGGTACGCAATTCATTAATTATGTGATTTAACTTTTGAGAGCTCTTGCTGACTTGATCGTCAGAGTCTTTTTCGCAAGTAACCCCCAAAACATCTAGTCCGCCTATACTACAAGAAGACATACCTAAGCCGAGAAGTAGAGACGTATCCATGCTAAGGAGTTAAATATTGGGTAAGATTTGATTTGTGCTCCCTGATATTTTGTTATTGTTTCCACAGGAACAAAATTGTTAATTTTGATAGAGTTATTATTAGAGTTGTCAACTTATCCATGGTCATGGGTAACCCTTAACTTACCTTTGAATAAGTTTTTTTTTTTTGTGGTGATGCCTAATTTAGGAGATCATAGAAAATCTCAATTTCAAAAATCCCTTTCAAGTAGGTTAGGGTTAGGGTCAAGGTGGGTTTTGATGTGACCCCAACAAGCCCAAGCTTAAGTGCATCAATAAGCCTAAGCCCACATCAAGGCCCAATCACTAGAAGCATGATGAGAAAGATTCACATGGGCCTCTCACAAGATGATCAAGTCAATCATGGGCTTTTTACATTATTCACATGGGCTAAAGAAATCTCTAAAATATGAGATGATGCATGAAGGAAGTAGTCTAGATTTAAATTGGGCCATTATTTAGGCCTTGTCTTTTAGAATAATAAGTCAAACAATGTGTAGTTGAATTGATAAAATTGGGCTTGACTAAGCCCAATAGGAGATTTGGCCATGAGCTACCAAAGGTCCAAGGTGGACTAAGTGGAAGTCAACATTCCTTCTTACACCTCATGGATCCAATGCATCCAAGGTCTAGGAATGCTTCCTCCTTTTCCAAGGCATCATCCAATGGCCATGAGCCTTCTCCTTCTCCAAGCCATCTTTTCAAGGCCAAGATTGAATGTCTTTCTCATCCAAGGGCTAAGAGTGCTTATGTGTATTTGCTTTCATATAAAAGCCTAAATTTTAGACTATTGTAATCACTCTTGAAATTTCTAATAGAATGTTTGTGTTGCGATCACTCCACTCTTCTATTATTTTGAGAGCATACATGACTAACCTTCTCCTTCATCTCCTCTAGCCACCTTCCATACCATAGCTCCACTTCTATTCTTCATCTTCACAAAAAACCTCCATTGACGAGAGCTCTTCTTGCTCTTATCTTCATTTCCGCTGCATTTCATCTACTTCTTGTTGTTTTCCATGGATCTCCTTCCTCGTCTACACTAAGGACGTCCATCAGGCTTAGCCGGACTACAAGACTTTAATTAAATCTTAAAAATAATACTTTTTATTTGGGTCATATATCAAGCCAGGCTGAAGGCCAAGATGGCGATCAGCCTAGGTCAAAGGCCGAGATAGGCCATTTTGGGACTAAAAAATTGAGATGGACTCTCTTAGACCGAAGGTCAAGATGGGCAGGTACAGGGCAAAGGTCAGGAGATTCCAAAATCAAGACAAGCCGAACAAGGCCAAAGGTCGAGAAGGGTCGACTTGGGATTAAGGTTAGGACTAGCTTGCTAGGTAATATTGCCCTAGTTCAAATTTGCCCGTACTTGGACACTTCATACATGACCAAATTTCGGTTTGGTTGACCCCCGGTCGAAATTCGAACCCATCGACTGTGACCAAATTCGCCCGAGTTGAAATCTAACCAAATCCGACAACATCAGTCTTAACCAAATTTCAACTATATCGGCCCAGACAGAAATTCAGTCAAATTTAGTCGAGATGGTGATGAAGGCATGACCACGACATCAAGCACCATGGAAGTCATCCCTAGGAGAATTACAAGAAGCATGACAAAAGGGGAGGCTTTTCCATCTCTATCTTTGTTTAACATTTCATTAGTTTGAATTCCATGAAGTTGACTTAGTTGACTTCTCTTAGTTAACTTGTTAACCTTGACCTAAGGTTAACTTGTTGACTCAATATTAACTTAACTTAAAGCCAACATGCTAAGCCATATTTACTTGTTTTTGTAGGTCACTTAATTTCCTTAAAAAGGTAACGTATTAGGAATGCATATGTGGCATTTTTTTTGGAGAGAACATGTGGAAGAGAAAGAAGGGGCAAAGCATTCTAGAAACATCTAGAATGAGGGACCACATGCCTCGGTCAAGGATCCATCTAGAAGAGTCTAGAAACATCTAGAAATAGCACCTACATTGCCTTTGTCAAGAAGCATCTCTAGAAGGCCTCAGATTGGACCATGTTGACCTACCTTCTAGATTGTAAGGTTTTTATTTACTTTGTAGCCCTTTTGGAACTTATGTGATTTTGTAAAAGGGTTGATCATTTTGGAATTTATGTACACCTTTGTATTCAACCTTTGTGAGAGTATCCTCATTTGGGAGTGAGACTTTTGAGAATTATCTTGAGTTAGACTCAAGTGGCAGCACACTACCACTTATTTTCAAGGTTTCATGGCTTTTAGGCTAGCCTTGTAGTGGTGTGTTCCTTAACATGTTCCATTTCCTGTCTTTCCATTTTCACGCTTTCATTCTCTTTACTTTCAATTTGGCTTTTATGTTTCATGTGTTTCCATGCTTATCTTTTTGAATCAATCAATTTCTTCTCTTTTATAGAGCCTTGTGAAATACACATTCTTATCTAGATAGCTTGCTATCTTAATGTCCAGTGGGAATTTTCACTGGACTTTCTTAATCCTACATCAATTGGTTATGACTGATATTTGGCTATATCAGCCTTGGCAAAATTTTAGCCAAGCTGGCTTCGATCAAAATTTGGACAAGTCAGCCTCGACTATAAGTCGGCCAAGTCAGTCCCACCATTAGCCTACAGTCGAGACGAGTGGGCCTAGGTCAAAGGTCGAGATAAACTGAATTAAGTTGATGGTTGAATCGGGACAACATAGGCCGAAGGTCGAGCAGGCCGTCTGAAAGTTGAGACAGTTGGCTCAAACCGAAGGCAATAATGTTGCGACCCCGACCGAAGGTCAAGATTGGTCGTCTCAACTTGTGTCGAAGAACGACTCAAGGTGACCCAGGCTAAAGTTTGAGACAGGTTAGCCTAGGGTAAAGGTCAAGATGGGTCAGCCTAGATTGAAGGTCGACCTTGGCTGGTTTGGGTGGATGTTGTCCTGTATGGAATGTGTAATTTTGATCTTATATATCAAGTTGTTGTGAGATAACTTGTGTTGTTTTGAAACAAGTGAATGACAAGGTCGACCACAAGTTTAGTCATTAATTTCGATCTTGAAATTAAGAAGACATTCCAGTTGAGGAGGAAAAACCAATCCAAGTCCAGAGAAAGTAGAGAACCTCAAGTTGTCAATGAAGTCAGAGATTCTGTTGCTGAAAAGATGGAAGAAGAGCAACTAGAGAGAATTCTAAAAGAGTTAGCTGAGCAAGACATCAGCTACTCCATTTATGCAATCATATACCTCATGAGGAGGCAGGGGTTAACTTCGAATTGAAGTCAGGGATGATTCAGGCTTTGCCTAAGTTCCATGGCATTATATGAGAAGATCCACACAATCATCTCATGGATTTTATCATTTTGTGCTCAATAATGAAACTAATCAACATTCCAGATGAGCTGGTAAGGATGAAAGCATTTCCGTTCTCCTTTTGTGATGCAGCCAAAACTTGGTTTTTTTCGTAGACGAAACCCATTGCTGGATGGGAAGAAATGAAGAGAAAGTTCTTGGATAAGTTTTTCCCTGCATCCATTAGGAAGGACATTAGTGGAATCAGGCAGTCACAAGGTGAGAGCATCTTAGAGTATTGGGAGAGATTTAACAAGTTGTGTGCCTCATGCCCCAATCATCATATTAGAGAACAACTTCTCCTAAATAATTCTATTAGCGACTCACTTTTGTTGATAGAAATATGTTGGATGCTGCTAGCGGGGGAATCTTCATGGATAAAACACCCACTATAGCACATTATCTAATCACCAATGTGATTGAAAATAACAAACAATTCAACAACAAAGTGAGCACAAGTGAGGGAGTTCTTGAGATGGATGTGAGTGCAACATCATGGCAGTATGTGACTACTGATCATAATCTTAAGATAGGCAACAAAGTCCTAGATTTGATCATGATGATGAGGCAAGCTGACTTAAATCAACAAATGGATGGAACTATGTGGCATTGTGGATTATGTGCAGTTGGAGACCATTACATTGACCAGTGTCCGCAGCTTCAAGATGTGGCTAACATTGATGAACAACTAGAAGTTGGAGTTTTTCAAAACCACTAAGGTAATCAACAGGTTAATCCAAAATGGATACCTAATCTGCACTATATTTCAGCTGATTATGTACAATCTCAACATTTCTAGAATGCATACTCTATGCCTAGGTTCACATCAAATACACAAATGTTGAGAACGAACCAAAGGTTAATGGGTTAACAACAACAATTTTGTAGATCCCAAAACTTTAACTCACAACAACAACAATACAACAGGATGAATCAGTCATTGGAGGCAACCATTCAAGACCTGAAGATCCAAATTGGACAGTTCGCCTACTATCAATGACTTGGTACAATAGCATTCATAAAATATCCCTGCACAGCCAATGGTGAATCCATAGGCAGGGGGGAGTTAAAGGGGGGTCAAGAAGAATGAGCACTATTGGGAAAATTGTCTATAACGCTATTTTAGTTTATTAGTTGTCTTTGTTCCTCGATGGAATTGTAATAAAATGTGGTTTAATTGCTTTAGTTTGGTACTTCCATTCAAAATAATGAACCTTTGGGATGTTTCCTGCTGCACGAGGTGGAATATGTAATCAAATTCTTGTTTCTTTGTCGTGGATGGTGGTAATGTTTAAATGTTTTGTAGAGCTTCAAACTTGAAAAATCCACTCATTGAAGTGTAAGCACAACATAAGCAGTCTTCCTTTGGTCTTATAATGATGAATCTGTTTTAAATTTCTTTTCTCTCACATTTTTTTCCTTTTGTTCTACAGTTTAATTTGTTTTGTTCTCTGTACTATCTTGTAAGCATTATATAGTCTCACCATAGTTTCTATCAGTAGTTGCATTCAATTTTAAAATTTTGCAGTGGTAGCCTAGTTAGCTTAGTTAGTGTTAGTTTTAGGCCCTAGGTAGCTACATTTTAGGTTGTAGTTAGCTTTACCAATTTGAGTTGTTTCTTAGTCATATTTTGCCATTGGAAAATTGTTAGAATGGTTAGTTTATAGTTCCATAGGCTAGTCTAATGTTTTCACATGCATTTAGGTTAGTTTGGTAGACTAGTTCTTGCTTTAGATTGTGATTTTTAACAAACCTTTTTGGAAATAGTTTATGAGCTAGGAGTAAGTTCTCCTAGGACATTTTAACCTTGTCTAGGTAGTTTCGATTCAGTTTTATTAGTGCTTTAGCATAATCTTGGTTTTCACCTAGTTTTGGAGTATTTTTAGGGGTTTTAGGTAGTGAGATTTTGAGTTTTAAGTAGCCTTCTAGTTCTTAATTGTTTCTCAGGTTCCTTTAGTCAATTTTGTTGGGTAGGTTTTTGGTCTTATTTTTACCAGTTTTCAAAGTTTTATTTTTTTTCTCTCTTTTCTGGTCTAGCTTTTGATTTCCATGTGGTAGTAGAAGGTCTATAAATGAAACAGTTTCATGCTTGAACTCAACAACTCAAGGGATATCGTTCCGAGCCACAACACAAGGAACACTACAGCAAGTCGATCTTTAAGGTATCACTCAAAGTCTTGTAGACCACGCACATCCAAAGCATACAAAAGTTATGCCACTACATCATTGTCTGACGCTGCTCCAAAGCCGCCAGTCGAAATTCAGTTCCAGACCGCCTGGCGGAAGCCTCGTGCCGCCAAGCGCCAAGCGCCAAGCACCCTCACCGCTAGGCGCCATGCGTCTCAATGGTTCTCTAGAATGGTATATATCGCTTGGCGGGTCAACCACCACCATAAGGCGTTACACCAGTACTCACACAATACTGGTTTTGGCACATCAGTACAAATTGTAACCTTAATTCTGGCATCAAAACACCCAGTAACCTTCACCAAGTTACTTACTACTTATTATACAGTCTTTAATTCCATCACTTCTTAACATGTTAACAATATTCCTATAATTACCTTTGCTTAAGATTAACCTTGCTCCTCCATGGTATGCCAAAATCAACTCTTAGTACCTTAAACCCATCATTGTTCCAATTATTACAACAATCTCCACTCAATTACAAGTATAGTAACAATTATACCCTAGCCTAGAATTCTAACATAAGTTCACCTTAGGCAACTCTACATTACGGCCCCAACTGCTAGATGGTATTTTGTCTCACCATAAAGCAAGTTTATGGTTTAATTAACCTCTACTACAGTATCAATATATGTTACTCTTTCAAAATCAACTAAGAATTTATAATTCTCCCTAATCTCACCTCATGTGTTACTTATTCTTCCTAACCCCATAGCCAACATATCCAAACTCTACTTTTTCATACCTCAAACTAACCCCCATCGAATTTTCATCTCACTACAAATCCAACTACACAATCCTGTGATCTACATCTGTCACCTATTAGCAATTCAAGTACCGCTAGGCGGTGCATAGAATTCTGGAGATTTCCAGCAATTCCTACACTTGCGAAGCTCTAAAACTCAACGCCCATTTTCCTTGCTTTGTCTAATTTACACTCTCCGCAATTTATTCTGCTTTTAGTCATACAATTATACAACCTAAACCCCATCGGAATTAACCCAAAACCCCAAAACATAAAAAATGAGTCAAATCTAGCTAGCGTCGCTTGGCGGGTGTTCATCACCGCCAGGCGGATCATACAGAAACCCAGAAATTGGGTGAGGAGAGTTGTGTCGCCTGGCGGCCCGCTCATGCCGCCAGGCGTTTCCTAATAGTAACCCATAAATGCACTGAAAATGACATGAGTCGCTTAGTGACTTTGAAGGCCCGCCAGGCGGTTTGTGGAGAAAATTCCAGAAACATGCAATTTCACAGAATTATCACAGCTCAGGCTTTCAATTACTCAATCATCGTACGAAAATAAAGACACGAAATAAAAATCACGGAGTCCAACTCCCCTAACCTGAATTCCCTGCTTAAGTCTTGGAATTTCTTAAGTCATTGTGCACCACAATAATTCCAACCTTTTTCTCCTTTCCAACTTTGGTCTCAGTCCTTGCTAGCCTCTCTAATTAGCCCATAACACACTCTCCTTACAACACTAACTCTTGGCAGTCTCAAAAGCTTCTCTTTCTTCCTCAATTGGCCAATTAACTAAGCCTTAATTGTGATTAATTGCAATAAAACTAAAATCACTTTAATGGTAGTCGTAATTGATATTCAAGAACCATTATTGATTGTTTTCCAACCCTCTTGGCTGCCCCTCTTCCAGCTAGGGTTTCTGGCCTTGCACATTCATGCCAAAAATGATTTTAGCAAAAAGGAAGCTTAATTTATGTCTACCAAGGTTCGAACACAGAACCATGCCAATGTCAAGTTAATGCATAACCATTCACCCAATTCATGTTTTAAGATAATCACACAATTAAAATATCACACAATTTGGCATACATAGGACTCAAATCCAAGTTCTCTTAACACAATCAAGTACTCTCAACCACTTGAGCTAGTATTTGATAATGTTAATTTTTACCATTATCCAAGCTACATTTTATTAGTAAAATAATCTCTTCCAAATCTTTTAACCTACTTAATCCTCAATTTTACCTTACTTTTATAAATAAATACATTTTGGGTTACATTGATCTAAATATACCACTAATCCCCTTTTTTGTGTCTATTTATAGATTGGAAGCTTTGTTCCAAAAAATCCAGACAAATGATTGACCTGGAATAACAAGGAAAAGATAAAAAATGTCATAAAAAGGAAGCAACAAGAAGTGCCTAGTGACACAACGCCAGCGTTAGGCGAAAGACCAAAACGAGGTAGTCAGCGCCTGGCGGTAAAACGGAAGCGCCAGGCGGAGCCCAGTTGCTCACCACCTGGTGGCACCTAGACACCGTCGGGCGGTACATGCAGGTTTTCAGCACTATTTTATAGCTTGCGCCAGGCGCCAATTTTCGCTGATGTGTCAAGTTGGCCCTTTTCTTCTATTTTCGCGAGAGGAAACTCATCTTGGACGGTTTGGAGCTCAAGCAACACGTTTTGGAGCGCTTGGAGGTCTGCTAGGGCTAGTGGGAACTACCCTTTCTCCCTCTTCCATTTCCATTTTGTAAGCTTGGGCTTTCCATGACAATGAAGAGCTAAACCTATTTTTGTTGGGGTTAGATGTAGCCACTGAATTTTCATGTATTTGTGGATGATTTGAATATATATATATGTTTCTTCCATTGATTGCTATTATCCTTGTTTATTTACTTAAAGCTTGCTTTGTTTTAACCATTCATTGCATGATATTTGGGTCATTAGGTATTGGAAAATATCTCTTGAAACCTAGAATTGGAACAAGATACCTAATGAAACTTGTATCTAGGAATCGAACTTGACCCATTAGTTGTCTTACACCTTAATTTGTAAAGCGGGTTTGCCTATTTAGGGATTCAAGGAATTGGCTCTTAATAAGGAAACCTAGGCTCATGCAACTAAGCGATTAGGGTTTGAGCAGACTTGTGGGTTGACATTAGTAATTAATGGAGAAGAGTATTATGGTTTTATATACATGAGAGTGAAGTAAATGAAATCTAACCCCAACAATATCAATCCATTGCATTTCTAATCTTTTCTATCTTCTAGAGTTTTCAAAAATCTAAGTTCACCTTTTACTTGTTTATGAAATATTTACTTTCTTGCACACAAAAACCCAAATTATGGATTTATTCTTTAGTTTAAAGTAGTCACTAATTACGCAATTATTTAGTATACACGAGTCTCTTGGGAAACGATATTTCGTTCTTATCGGTTACTACTTGTGCGACTTGGTACACTTGCCAAAGTCTTAACAGTATTGTACCACATCATAAAAATCAACATTAAATGTCATAAAGACTCTCACTACTCACATTTATTACTTATTTATTTATTTAATTAATTAAATTTCTCCGGTCTTACAAAGGGGCCTATGACAAGGTCAAGAAGTCAAAAGATGGAAGACAAATATGGTCAAGACTTATGATGATACAAGGAGCTGAAAATCCTCAGAACATCAAGATCATAACTTGTTCACTTTTATAATAAATTGTAGGACCTTTATAGTTGGGGCTATTTTTTTAGCATCATTTTTAATTTTGTTTTTATTTTCTTAAGTTGGTTATTGGCGTTTACAAGTGGGCCTAATTTTATCTTTTAATTTTTATCTTTTATCTTTTATCTTTATCTTTTATCTTTTATCTTTTATCTTTTATCTTCTATCTTTTATCTTCTATCTTCTATCTTCTATCTTCTATCTTCTATCTTCTATCTTCTATCTTTTATCTTCTATCTTCTATCTTCTATCTTCTATCTTCTATCATCTACCTTCTATCTTCTACCTTCTACCTTCTATCTTCTATCTTTTATCTTCTATCCTCTATCTTCTATCTTTTCTCTTTTCTCTTTTCTCTTTTGTCTTTTGTCTTTTCTATTTTATCTTTTATATTTTGTCTTTTATCTTTTATCGTCTAATCAATGTTTCATGTAATCTTTTGCATAATCAAGTGACTTCAGCAATCTCTCCCTTTTTTATGATGAAAAAACTTATGAAACAAATTAGACATAAATATAATCATATTAAGCTATCATCACATGTCATGACCAACTATATCAAATAATCAGAGTTGGTAATATATAACATAAACAAAATATTAAAACAAATAATTTAATTAAGTAATTTGAGTAAATATCTTGATTAATATAAATTTAATCATACTATAATGTTAGAGCACAAATTACAAGATCTGATTAAAATCATATTATCAAAGTATATATAAATAATATCACAATATCACAATAAATAAAATAGTATCAGAATAAATAATATTATAGTATAAAAGTGAATAAAGCTAATATCACAATATCGTAAATGATATAAGAGTAAATAACATTATCACATTATCAGTCATAATATCAGAAGAAAATTACTGCATTAAAGTATAAATTTGAATATTATCACAATGGAATTAAGCAATTGGACAATAATTTGGCATTCCTTTGTCAATGCTTTGTTAGCTATCTCCTTCATCTTATCAATTATGTGCTTAGTCCTATGTGGCGCAAGGTTGATCTTCTCTTGTAAAAAGTCAATGTCACACATTGAGAAGGCTTGGTGCCCAAACTTGGTCACTCTCCACACCAAGATGCCATCTTTGAGTTGTCCTAACTTTTAGAACCTTGTTTTGTGTTTTTGCTTTAGCTTTGTGTTTTTGCAAAGAGACCACTTACACCACTTATAAAAGAAGTTCTTCTAGACTTGTAAAAGGGTTGAATATTTGGAGTTATATACACTATATTTGACCACCATGTGAGAGTTCTTTCTTGAGAGTGTTCTCTTGAGAGTATTCCTTCTCTTTGTCTTATCTTGAGCTTAGAACTCAAATTGTGGTATACGCCACTAATCTTGAGTATGGTGAGCCTTGTACCCCCCTCAAGTGGCGTTCTAGCATCACTAGCCCTCCCTCTTTCTAGTCATTTCTTCCTTTTATTCCATCTTTGTTCTTTTTGTTCCTTGAGGCATGTTTCTATTCGACTATTTGCTTCCATTTCCATTCTTAATTTAATGTCCAAGGAGGTTATCCTTCAGCTTTCTTCACCTTTAAACATAATATTTGTTGAAATGAAAATCGATCTTGTTTCGGTACATCCAATAAGTCCCATAATGCTTAGAAGTCGAGGTGAAGCATAGCTTAAATACTTCTTTCTCTCTCCATCATTTGAGGTGCCTTTTAGGGATAAAATCGTAACGGAGCTCCATGCTCCAAAGCCAACAATACCTCAGGAACGCAGGGATTATTCCTAACCATCCTATCAGACGGACTTGGGGCAGGTTGAAACAGGTCGTTATTACATACTTATATTGAAACTTTTAATTGTCTCCAACGAAAATCATCATGAAACACTAATATTAATTGGTATTGAATTTTAATATATTGTGTGAGATTATTTTGTTAATTATTATAATCTTTGTCATTGAAATTGAAAATTTAGATACTAATAGTTTAAATAAAAATAATTAATAATTAATAATTTTTGTGTTTATATAAATTTAAATATTATTCTTTTACGTAAAATCTAAGGATTTTTCATCGAGTCATTGTGAATACAAAAATATGTACCTTTTTTATAAATTTTCATTTTAGGCATGTTGACCAATTGTCAAATCAATTATATTATACAAAGTTATCTTGTTTAAATAGACTAAAATAAATTCATCCTTTCCTTGATTATTTACTTATCCAATAAGAATGATTTTACAATAAAGCATTCACCATAGAGTTTGAAATCAACACACAAAACCTAATTAAGTCATCAAATGTATAACAACTGAGTTCGAGATCCACACACAATGCATAAGGGACCACCAATATACATGTTTAGAGCCTTCAACGCCACATGACAAATTCAAACTTCATCTTTTAAGTTTGCACTTCACACTAAGTAGAGACATAAGATCTTTTCATATTTTTTAAATATTTTATGGTAGTAACGTTTTTTTCAAATAGTTATTTTTAAACTTTATAAGATGATACATATATGTAGGATAAATTAATAAAAAAAATATAATATACTCCTATGAAATAATTCTATTTGTGGTTAATAATCCATAATCTCTTTAGAAAAGGTCAACCAAGAAGAAAAATAAGTCAATAATAGTTGCTTCAACCATAGAATAAATCTAAGCAAACAAGTCCACAACATATTGAATTCAATGCGAGGAACAAGGGTGTAGGCTCCACAAAACCACAAGAACTTCCAAGGGGGTACGGCCTTTGCAATATTCACAAAAAAAGTGCATCTGTTTGGTTTCTCTCGAAAGCAATATTCACAAAAAACTGCTTCTAACATAACTTATCTTTGGCATTTCTTCATAGTTTATTATATTTAGAGTGCAAATTTATTTGCACAAAAAGTTTTAAAATTATTTTGTCAGAAGTTAAAAGTGTAGACTACATAAAAATTATATAAATTAACTACATTTTATACTAAAATTAAATAATTTGTATATATTTTTCTTGAAAAAATTTATGAAATCCACGAATGTTTAATGCCGTTATGTACGGGCGACAGGTACGTACAGTCCGAACATGTTCTGATGTCATTCTTAAGTAATATCTGATTGGTATATGAGAAATCGAGATTTTCCCTTCTTAAGCACATAAACTTAGGACTGGCCGATGTCCGCGGAAAAAAAATACGGAATGGATTAATCGGTTCTTTATAAAATTATATATATATATATATATATATATATATATATATATATTTATTTATATATTATTTTTTTTATTTTTTTTATAAATTCCTTTATTATTATTATTATCATATTATTATTATTATATTATGTAATTATTGTATATAAAAAAATAATTTTAGTTCTCGAATATGAAATATCTTTTTATGTATATTTATGTTAATAAATTTGTTCTAAGGTGAGATATTATTATTGTATTTTAGTTATAATGTTCTATTATTTATTGTTTTTGGTTAGTTAAACTAATTAGAATATTTTGATAAAAAATAAATATTAATTATTATAAAAAATAAAAAGAAAATATTTTGTTCATTACAATTCGAATCACTCCGAAAGTGACGGTGGACCAACCTACAGAATGAGACGGACTAAAAAAATAAATCTGCTTTTGAATTGCAATAACTCAATTCTACCCACATTTTGCGGGCAAAACTCAGGACAGGTCAGAACTGGCCGAAATAACTTGCTCTACCAAACCATTTCATTCTCATGGTTTCCTTTCATTTCTACAACCTCTTTACCTTTCTAAAGCTTTTCTATTCTTTTCTCAAATAGATTCCTGCGGTAAAAGTATAAATTATTTTTAAGCAATTAACAACATCTTAAGTAAGTTTTTTATCTTTCTTCTCTGAATTTCTTTCATTATATTTTTTCTTTTATCAATAATAAAAAATATATTAAATGAGGCATAACTATATCTAGCGTGTGCGCAAGAGAATGTTACATCTAGTTGAACAAATGTCATCGTTAGCCTAGAAAATACATTTAACTACGCTTAAAATGAATTTTTTAAATTGCATGTATTTATTTTATAATTCAACCGTTGATATTTTATTAAATAGAATTAGAAACATAGATCATAATCTAAAAGTACGTACAAAGATGTCATGTATCAACTTTGTAAATAAATTTCAAAGAGTTAGAAATAATAATTAAGAGAAATATTATAATGGATAGGATCACATGAATATGTAAAGTTTACCAAGTAGTAAGAGTAATAACCAGGGTCAGACAAAATAAATCTAATTGCACTAAACTATGGATTATCTATACTACATTGTATTAGAAAAACTAAACTATTTAAAAAAAAATTGCATTGTACTATTTTAAACTTCAGTTAAAGAGTACTGAACCCTTATATTTGTAGTGCAGTTAACTGCTTGAACCTTTAAATGGAATTAAATTTAAGTTTGGGGTGGTCAATTTTTTTATAAGTTATTGTAGTAGTATAAAATGTTGTATTATAAACGCCCCATTAATTACAATAAAAAAAGTAGATAGAGTCATAATGCAATCTTACATGAAACTTTTTTCCTATTGAAATCATTAAAAAAATTTCTGTCTTTTAACTCAAATATGAAATTTACAGCAACTTTTGTTTAATACCTGAGATATTTTTACTAAGAATTAGAAACTATTATTATAAAATATTAAAATCAAATTCAGGGGATAATTTCTTAATAGATATTTTTTACATATACAAATATCAAAATACCTGTAAGGCCCACTTTTTTATTTCTTAATGTTTAAGGGCCTAGCCTTATTTGTTTGGCCTAAGGCCAGCCCATAGGGTGTCCCAAAACCCCTTTTCCAGCCATAACCCTCTCACTTTGTCCCATTCCCCGAAATAGAAACTTTCTCTCTTCCACTGTTGAAGCAAAGAGCTATGCTAAAACATAGCTTTCCTCCTCCGAAATTGTTGAACACTCCCCCACCGGGTAAGTAGGACTTGAATCTCAAGCTCCCTTGTGTTCCTTTTATGTTTCCAAGCTTTGGTTTCATGTTGGACCCTATCGTAGCCCCATCTTCGTTCACATATGTTATGTTTTCAGTTCTGTAAGTTGCTCCTATTTTAGGTACTAGTTCGCTAAGGACCTCATTCTCTTCGAGTTAGCATTTAACCAAGGTAAGGGAAGTTAGGGTTCCAATGTTTTTAAGTTATTTTGCGTGCTTGGTTTGTTTTACGCTATGGGTGCTTGATACATGTTGTTGGTCGTGTGATAATATGTTGCTTGTACTACTGGAGTTGCTTGAATCTGGTTTTACATCCGTAAGAGCAGGTGAGATTTGCTATGATGATCTAAGCGAGCTATTTTTTGCCCAAATGAGAAGCTCTCACCTAAGTGAGGAGCTCTCGCCCAAGCGAGAATAACAACAACTCACCCCCTCTCTGTTTCGAGGGCTCGCCTAAGCGAAGGCCTCTCGCCTGAGCGAGAGTAATCTCGCCTAAGCGAGATAGGCTAGCGTTAGCGAGACCTCGACGTGCTCTTTGTTTGCAATCTCGCCCAAGCGAGAGCTAGTAGCTTGAGCGAGGGATTCCTCTCGCCTGAACGAGGGCTCCTTAGCCTGAGCGAGATTGACAGAGTTAGTTGAATACTTGTAAGTTTCCAATCATTGGTTGGTTTATTGCTTTAAAAAGTTTAAGCATGATGCCTTGTATGTTCTATATGATATGATGGGACCAAAATTGATGAGCTTGGTATGGATAAAGTCATGAATCATGGTTGGTTGGATATTGGGATGAGATTGTTATGCTTGATAAACTTGTGGTTGGTTGGGGAGACATGGTTGTGGTATGAGATAGACGTAATTTCATGATTCTCTTGGTGAGATTTTATGGTGGTGTTGTAGTGTATATAATTAGGTAAGGATTCAAGTAAGGATTGCATCCTGAAATGCTAAAGAGTTAGTTAGTCTTACGTAGAGCGGACTAACTCAAGTGGTAAGAGTAGCATGAGACCCTAGTCTTTGGCACGATAATGACCTTAGATGTTTGAAGATTAACCTTGTGCATGGTATGGTGAAACCCATTGGCAATGGCCGAACATAGTGTTGACATAGGGGAGCCATGGCTCCCCCAACACTTTTTTTTTTTCTAATTTTTTATATATTTTTAAAAAATATTTTATATATTATTATTTTATTTATATTAATTTAGTTTAAAAAAGACCTTTTTTAAATTTAAAAATTATGTTTTTCCTCTTTATTATAATTTCTTTTACTTCTTTATTTGGTTTTTCTTTTTTTTTTGTCTCCATCTCTTTCTCTTCTTTTATTTCCATCTCAATTTTCATCATCAATTTCTTATTATTTTCAAAATCAAATTGCACCAGGAAAAAATTAAGGAGTTAAGGAACATTTTGGACTGAACAATTTCTTCTTTTGAGAAAATTTACTTTTTGCTCTTTTTTTTTCGAAGCAATATGTGCCTTTTTTATGCTCTAGGCATATCTCTATCTGTTAGAGATCATAAAATCATGCTTTGATTGTTGATCAAACTCTTCTTTGTATAGATAAAGCTATTTTAGGCTTTGAAGTCGTGTAAGGGAAGAACAAGATTATGAATCTCTAAGGTAAGAGAATGTAATAATCTAGAAGTTATTATTTTTCTTAGAATATTGAGTCTTGGTTTTAAGATTTAATTTAGGATATTCATAATTTAATATTTTCTAAATAGGTGAGAGGTGACAAATTTATATTATGGTAAAGAGTAAAATAATTTATTCTTTTTTTTTTCAGGTGGAAGGCTTGTGATGAAGATGAAAAAAGTACATCTATGTCATATAAACTTGAGAAACTTTATGAGAATCCAAAAATTGAAGAAAATGAAAAACAACTCTCTAAAGTTCCTAAAGTTATATATAATGAATTTGGAAATGCTTTAGCACGTGATCCCGAGAAGGTAACTTTTGCTTATTTTTAATATATTATTGTTGATGATAAACTTTATGCTACTCTTTTTTATATATATTATTGTCATATTTTTTTGATTCTATCGTTATGAATGCTTATTTTGAATAGAGAAAATGATGTGAGAAAATGAAAACTTTTTTTTAACTAGAAAAAATAATTTATATATAACAAAAATAATTTGGTCCCCCTAAAATTTTTGTTAAGTTCCTCCACTGCCTATTGGCAATGGCTCTGTAGAGTAGTAGAAGCCACCACAAGTACAAGTATCCAGTGAATCCGACCTATTATCTGTATCCGGATAAATTGAGTCTTAGAGTCTTGTTGATTGCTATCACATGCTTGGATGATTGATGTGTTCTTGATTTTAAATTGCATGCTTAATTGTATGATAAAAATCTTTTTACTCTAGCTTACCCTTTCTTGTTTGTGTCTGTCTTCTTGTGTGGTTTTCTTTTTTGCAATGATCACCAATTTCTTGGTGTAAGCAGATATGGGAACCCCTGGTGATTGTAGTGACGATGGAAATGCTGCAATTTGAAGGACTTTGATTGTGTGGTAATCTCTTGCTCTATGAGCAAGCTTTTGGGCAATAGTTGAACTTTTCAATTTTGTTCATGGCATTGTGGGTGTGCGTAGTCTTTCTCTTCAAGTATATTTATGGATAACTATAATGATTGATACATATATACTTCATGGTGTTGCTTTTTTATATTATATTATATGTGATGTTTCATTTATAGGATTTATTTTCTATCAAAATGGGATGTTACAATACCTATTAAGGAATACATAAATATACCAATATTTAATTTTTGAAATATTTATTTATGCAAAAATATTTATAATAACAATAAATATTTTTAATTTATGTTTAATAATTTTAATTGTGATAAATTTGCTTATTAACGGGTAAATGGTATCTTTTAAAAATGTTAAAATTCAATTTTAAAATAAAGGTAAAAGATAAAGTGGATAATATAAATTTTTAAGAAAATAAAATGCAGAAATAAATAAATAAAAAAGAGGTTTAAAATAATGAAGAAATAAACTTTTGGGACTAATAGTGGCTCTTACCTTTTGGCCAATAATATTTCAAGGAAATTGGACAACTTAGACCAATTTAATTCATTTTAAGCTAAAACGTAGTAATTAAATTCCTTTATAACATAAGTATGGAGACTTCATGGTAGTAAGAAAAAGAGTAAAAATTCAACATATATATGTTATATACAAAATA